>JGI20160J14292_10002106_pt1 | contig 16207 bp, 17 predicted proteins | sample COG_10_FD_14292 | JGI IMG/M metagenome (IMG submission 14292) | reverse complement strand
ATGACTTCTATAGTTATAGGAGTTTGTTTTTTGCTATGCTTATTCTTTGCACCACTTGCAACATCTCTTCCTAAAGAAATTGATGGCGCAGCTTTAGTTTATGTTTCTATTTTGTTTGTGAAGAACATTGTGAACATAGAATGGGATGACATAGGAGAGTCTGCACCTGCTGTTATCGCGATGATTGCCATGCCACTAACGTACAGTATTAGTACTGGAATGGCTTTAGCCTTTATTTCTTATGCTTTAATTAAGTTAGGAAGTGGAAAGGCTAAAGGGGTATCACCAGCAATTTGGTTAATAGCAATACTTGGAACTATTAGTATCGCCATATAAATTTTAAGGGGCTGCTCTTTGGGGTGGCCCCCTTTATTTCTTAAGATTTAGAATGAATTTTCTTAATTTCCTCAATTGATAAAAGCTCATAATTTTCAAAGGGCTGAACAATCCAAGGGTTATCATCTAATTTATTTGCACAGTAATCAGGCTCGTATGTAGAGTGTAATTTTTTCCAAAGAACTGCTGTTCTAATTTCTTTAATATCATCTTTGATTGCAGGGTATTTTTCTAACCAAGCAATACTTTGTTTTAAAGTTACTCCTGTATCTGAGAGATCATCACATAATAATATATTCCCCCCCATAGAATGAACGGTTGAACTCATCTCTCTAGAAAAAATAATTTGTCCCTGCTGATCTTCCAAATCTTCTCCACTATAAGATTCTACTGCTAAATAAGCACACTTGATTTTAAAAATTCTACTTAGAACATCAATGATTGGTGCTCCACCTCTCATTATACCAATTAATAAATCTGGTTTAAACCCACTGTCATGAACTTGGATTGCAAGTTTTTCTACGGTGTGATTATAATCTTCCCAATTAACTAAAAGTTTTTTTACCATAAATAATTTTAACTTAAAAAAAGGAGTTTTTACATGAAAGGATATTGGATCGCAATTTATAAAAAAATAGGAAGCCAAGAAAACCTTGGTGATTATGGAAAAAATGCAACTAAAGCTATTATAGATCATGGTGGAAAACCTTTGGTACGAGGTGGCAAATACAAAACCCTAGAGGGAAATGACATTCCTCGAACTGTAATATGGGAGTTTCCTAATTATGATTCTGCCATTACTTGCTACAATTCTAAAGAATACCAGGATGCATGGTCTCTTGCAAAAGATACAACAGAAAGGGATTTGGAAATTGTTGAGGGTGTCTAGTATTTAACAGGGACTGGGTCGATACTTCTCCACATATACCAAGTGGCAACAGTTGCGTAAGGAGACCACAATTTTTTAAGCTCTTCTATTTTTTTTTGAGGTGGGGGATATGCTGTTTTGTAGTTTTTAGATATTGCTTTAAGTAAGCCAATATCTTGAACTGGATAAATATCTGGGCGCAATTGGTTAAAAAACAAAAACATTTCAGCTGTCCAACGTCCAATTCCCTTGACTTCGCTTAGGTATTTAATGGCCTCTTCATCATCCATTTTTTTTAATTTCTTAATATCAATACTTTTATCAACAAACTTTTTAGCTAAAATTTTAAGATATTCAATTTTTTGTCTTGATAAGCCACAGCTAGATAATTGAGATTTGGAGAGTTTTAAAATATTTTTAGGAATTATTTTTTTTGCTTTATGAGAGAATTTTTTCCACACAGAATCTGCAGACTGTACGGATATCTGCTGGCCAATAATAGATCTGCAAAGAGAGAAGAAGGGATCGCTTCTAGAAACTAAAGATCCACTATGCGTAGCAATAATTTTTTTAATTACTTTGTCTTTTTTAGATAAAGTTTTTTTGGCCAAACTCCAATATTTAGGTTTTTTCATTATACCTGCCTAGCAATAATTGTTTTTTTATTTTTGATCTCTTCTCTTTTAAAAATAATGAAAGAGCTTGCAATAATAAGTGCTGCGCCCAAATAAGTGGTAAAATAAGGAATCTCATCAAAAATAAGTACTCCGGCAAAAGTTGCTATGATCAAGCTAAGGTACTTGATCGGAGTAACTGCTGAAATGGAGCCTTTGCGTAAAGACATGGTTAAAAAAATATTTCCAGCAGAGCCTGCAATTCCAATTAAAACAAGAGGTACAAAATCACGGGCAGTAGGCATTTTAAATTCAAAGAACAATGAGATAGATCCACAAAAAATTATAACTAAAGTAAAGAAAGTTGCGATTAAATAATCAGGCTCTGTTTTTGATAGCTTTTTAATTAAAATGGCTATGATTCCAAAGAATAAACAAAACATTAAAGGAAAAAGAGAATATACCGTAAATAATTCTGTTCCTGGTTTTAAAATAATTACAACACCAGCTAAGCCAATAATAATAGCTACCCATCTAAATAACTTAATTACTTCTTTAAGTATAATCATCGAAAAAATAGTTGCGAAAACCGGGGCTGCAAAGGTGATGGTTATGGCTTCTGCAATAGGTAAATATTTAACTGCTAAAAAGATCCATAACATTCCAAAGGTTCCTATAAAAGCTCTAGCCAAATGCATTTTTAACTTTTTAGTTTGAAAAAGATTTTTATATCTNTCTCTNGGAATAATAAAAAAAATAGGGATGAGTCCAAAAAGACCTCTAAAAAAAACGATTTCTCCGGTGGGATAGCTAGCAGACATGATCTTTACTAAAATATCCATGATCGAAAAACTTACAGCACTAATAGCCATATATACCGCGCCTATTTGATTTGAAGATAACATTGAGATTTATTTTACCATAATTAAAGATCTTAGTATAAGTGTTTTAGAATGAATAAAATCATTTTAGCCGCAGGTTGTTTTTGGGGAGTACAAGAAATTTTTGATTCTACACCTGGAGTTACAAAAACAGAAGCTGGTTATACTGGCGGACATATTGAAAATCCCACATATGAAATGATCTGCTCTGGAACAACTAATCATGCAGAAGCAGTTGAAATCCAATTTGATTCAAAGATTATATCTTATAAGCAATTGTTAAAAATTTTTTGGACTATACACGATCCAACAACTCTAAATAAACAAGGACCCGATATTGGAACCCAGTATCGTTCAGCAATATTTTATCTTAATGACCCTCAAAGATTAGAGGCAGAAGAATCTAAATCTGAAATAAATACAAAACAATATAATGGAAGAGTAGTCACAGAAATTACCAAGCATTCTATATTTTATACTGCAGAAGAATATCACCAACACTATAATAAAAAAATGAAAGAAAAATATGGGATTAGTTAATACTGATTGGTTAAGGAAAAACCTNCTGAGTGATAATATTAAAATTTTGGATTGTTCTTGGCACATGCCTAANAGTGAAAGATCTGGAAAGNTGGAGTTTGAAGCATGCCACATTCCTGGATCTATATTTTTTGATATTGACGAATTCTCCGATAAAAAAAGTTCTTTTCCTCATACGGTTTTGCCTGATGAAAAGTTTTCACAAATGATTTCTGATTTAGGAATTTCCAATCAAGATCATATTGTTGTGTATGATACCCTTGGTATTTTTAGCTCTCCAAGAGTTTGGTGGATGTTTAATTATTATGGACACAACCAAATTTCAATTTTAGATGGTGGTCTAATAAAATGGTGTAAAGAAAAAAAAGAGGTAGAATCAGGAAAGAGCAAAAAATACTCAAANACAACTTTTACAGTTAATAAAAATCATTCCTTATTAAAAACGTANGAAGATATCAAAAAAAATATTTCTAATAATTCTTTTCAAATTTTAGATGCGAGAAGCAAAGGTAGATTTGAAGGCATAGATGCTGAACCGAGAAAAAATCTACGGAGTGGTTCCATTACAAATAGTATTAATCTACCTTGGAATGAGTGTATTGATCCCGATTCAAAATGTTTTTTGGAAAAACCGGCCTTAGAACAAAAGTTCAAATCCTTAAAAATTGATGACAACCAACCAATAGTTTTCTCTTGCGGCTCAGGTATATCCGCGTGCGTTATAGGAAAAGCATTTAATATCATTAACAATAAACCCGTTAATATTTATGATGGGTCATGGACAGAATGGGCTACAAAAGAAGGCCTATTTTCCTAAAAAAACCACGTTTTACGCAAAATTATCACGATTACAAAGTCTTGGTTTCGATGATAATTAGATCAAAAATTTAATGAGAAAAAATTTATAAATGAAGGTGCAAAAAAAAATAATACTATTTTTAAGTATTGTTACATTTCTGATTGTCTCTGTAATTGCTGGAAGAGCATTTATTGGAAAAAAAATTCAAGCAAAAATTGCGCAAGCAAAAAAAGCTCCGGTCGGAGTTATTGCAACAAAAGTTTCGTACTTTTCATTTTACGATCAGATTGATACTTTTGGTACCGCTATTGCCAATCAATCTTTTTCAATAAGAATAAAAAAAGATAATCTAATAAGCTCTATCGATTTTGATAAATATCCGTTTGTAAAAAAAGGAACAGAAATTGCAAAGCTTACTAATGAGCAATCTATTATTGCACCTTTTGCAGGTAGAGTGGGAAAAAGAGAAATTACTCCTGGGATTTTAGGTGGTGAAAATTCTATTATCGCTAATCTTGATGACATTAAAGTTTTAAAAGTGGATGTTAAACTTCCTGAAAATTATGTTTCAGTAATTAAACAAGGATTAAAAGTTCTCGTAAAAACAGATGCCTATAAAGAAAATTTTGAAGGCACTATAAGCTCTGTTAGCTCGAGGGTAGACCCAACTACTAGATCTATTTTAGTTCAAGCAAAAATTAATAATTTAGATGAAAAATTAATACCTGGCATGCTGTTAAATCTTAAAGTTGTTTTTAGTGAAAAGCGGTCTTTATCTGTCCCTGAAGAAGCTCTGCTAATCCAAGGAAAAGAAAAATTTATTTATAAGATTGTAAACAATGTGATTCAAAAAACAAAAGTAGAAATCGGTAGAAGAAATGAAGGGAAGATAGAAATTCTTTCTGGATTAGAAGAGAATGAAATTGTTTTAGCAGAAGGCACCAATAAAGTTAGACCCAAAAGAAAAGTAAAAATCTCACAAACAATAAAATAGTATGTTTTTAACAGATCTTTCTATTAAACGTCCTGTGTTTGCAACAGTACTTAGTTTAGTTTTGGTTCTATTTGGCATTGTTACTTTTAATAAAATTCCTTTAAGAGAGCTTCCAGATGTTGAAACTGCAAAAGTATCCATTCGTGTAGATTACAGTGGGGCTTCTGCCTCTATTGTTGATTCTCAAATTACTCAAAAAATTGAAGATCGAGTTGGTGGGACTCCTGGAGTGGTTACAGTTGATTCAAAAAGTCAGGATGGAAGATCCACTATTAATTTAGAATTTGATTTGGGAATTGATCTAGATACTGCAACAAATGATGTAAGAGAAAGAATAGCAAGAATTGTAGACGATATTCCCGATCAAGCTGAACCGCCTCAAATTTTTAAAGCTTCTGCTGCAAGAACAACCACTATGTGGCTCTCTTTTTCGAGTGCAGTTATGTCGGATTTGGAGCTAACAGATTATGCAAATAGATATCTAAAAGATGCTTTTTCTAACGTTACAGGAGTAGGACAAATTAGATTAGGTGGTGAACGAGAATTATCTCTTAGAATTTGGCTAGATCCAACAGCAATGGCTGCTCGGAATATTACTGTTCAGGAACTTGAAAGCACTCTTAGAAAACAAAATGTGGAATTTCCTGCTGGAAAAATTGAATCCAAAAGTATGGATTTAATTATTAAAGTAGAAAAAGCGTATGTAAAAATTGAAGATTATCAGAACCTTGTTCTCAAAAGAAATAATGATGGATCTTTGGTTAAGTTGAGAGATGTTGCCAAGTTAGAATTTGGAGCTTTAAATACTAGTACCCTTTTTAAGGGAAATGGAAAACAAATTGTAGGGCTGGGTATTTATCAGCAATCTACAGCAAACACTATTGAAGTTGCGAAACTAGTAAAAGAAAAAATGAAAGAAATTGCCCCTTCTTTACCTGAAGGTTCAAGCTTGGAAGTGTCTTTTGATAGATCAACTTATATTGGGGAAGCCATTAAAGAAGTTTATAAAACAATTATTATTATTGCTGTTATTCTAGTAATTGTAATAATTTTTTTATTTCTAGGAAATTTAACTGCCGTAATTATACCTGCTGTTGCCATTCCTGTGTGCCTTATATCAACCTTTCTAGCAATTTATTTAGCTGGATTTAGTATTAATTTATTTACCCTGATGGCAATTGTCATCTCTATAGGAATAGTGGTGGACGATGCAATTGTGATGGGGGAAAATATTTATAGAAGAATGGAAGAGGGAGAAACCTCTCTAATTGCTGCCTACAAAGGCTCTAAGCAAGTAGCGTTTGCTATAATAGCAACAACACTAGTTTTAGTTTCAGTTTTTCTTCCTTTAATTTTTATTAAAGGATTGATTGGAAGGTTGTTTTTAGAAATGGCCATTACCATGTCTTTTGCGGTTATTATTTCCAGTTTTGTCGCCTTGAGTCTTTCTCCTATGATTGGATCAAAATATTTAAAAATAAAAAAAAATAAACCTAAAATTACTGAAAAATTTAATGCTTACTTTAAAAAGTTTGAAGTATTTTATTCTGAAACATTAGAATACGTTCTATCAAGAAAAAAAAGTGTTATTATTTTTCTAATTTTTGTCCTATGTGCCAATTTTCTTTTATTTACTATTTCCAAAAAAGAATTGCTTCCAAAAGAAGATAGGGGAGTTTTCTTTGTAATTATTAAAGCTGCCGAAGGATCTGGGTTTAATTTTACCTCCAAAAAAGTAGAGCAAATTGAAGAAAAGTTTTTACCGAAAGTTGGCAAGGGAGAAATACGAAGACTCTTATTACGTGTTCCTGGTTTTGGAAGTAGCGGAAAACAAGTTAATTCTGGTTTCATTATTGTGCTATTGGAAGACTGGAGTAAAAGAAAAAGATCTGGCCAAACAATTATGAGGTCTGCTTTTGCAGATATAGCTAAAGTGCCTGGTATTTTGGCATTTCCAGTAATGCCTCAATCAATTCGTTCCGGAGGTGTTAGTAAGCCAGTACAGTTTGTTTTGCTGGGAAATACCTACGAGAAACTTACAGAATGGAAAGAAATTATCAAAGCAGAAGCTAGAAAAAATCCTGGCTTGAATAGTATTGAAGATGACTATGCAATAACTAANCCAGAGTTAAAAGTAGAAATTAATAATGAGAAGGCTGCAGACCTTGGNATATCCATAGACTCTATTGGNAAATCAATAGAAACTTTTTTTGGCTCTAGGAATGTAACTAAATTTACAAACGATGGAAAAGAATACAATATAGTTTTACAATCGGATATAGGTAACCGATCCGATTCTTCCGGAATAAATAAAATTTTTGTTAGATCTGAAACTAATGGAAAATTAATTCCATTATCATCTGTTACATCATTGTCGGAAAGTGCTGCTCCACAATCTTTAAATAGATTTAATAGACAGAGAGCCGTGACTATTTCTGCAAGATTAGCTGGTGAGTATACCCTTGCTGAAGCATTGGAATACCTGGAACAAGTAGTTAAGGAAAAGCTACCTGCAGAAGCAAAGATTGCCTACAAGGGAGAGTCGGAAGAATATCAAAAAACCAATATTGGTATTTATTTAATTTTCGCCTTAGCTCTTTTGACTGCATACCTTTCTATGGCTGCGCAATTTGAAAGCTGGAAACATCCATTTACAATTATGCTTACTGTACCATTGGCTATTTTTGGTGGCATTATTGGACTACTCGTAGCTGGCAGCTCATTAAATATTTATAGCCAAATTGGTTTGATAATCCTCATAGGACTGTCCGCTAAAAACGGAATTTTAATTGTAGAATTTGCAAATCAATTGCGATTAGAAGGTCAGGATATTAAAGAAGCAATTCTTAACTCCTGTAAGGTCAGATTAAGACCAATTTTAATGACCTCTCTTTCAACCATTGTTGGCGTACTCCCACTAATTTTAGGCTCTGGACCAGGAGAAGCAAGCAGACTAACCATCGGGGTCGTGATTTTTTCAGGAATGATCTTCTCTACCTTTTTTACTTTATATGTTATTCCTTCTATCTACTTGATGATAAGTAGAAATACTCAAAGAATAGATGCTGTGGAAATTGAGCTCAATAAACAACTAAAAGCCAAATAATTAAAAAAAGATAAATTTATTCCTATCTAACCTAGACTTGCATTTCTTCAATTGCCTTTTGTACTTTCGAGCTTGAGAGCTTACTTCTCTTGCGTAAGAAACTACATTTGTTTTATTCTTATAATTTTTATAATTACCCCAACCTTCATGGTAAGCAAGATATTGACGATAGTAATCTTTTTTACTAATTCTTAATTTTTTGTTTGTCTGGTGTATATACCAACCAATAAAATCCGAAGAATCTTTAAATCTTATTCTTAACGCTAGATCGTTTCCTGTATCTTGCTTATACATATCCCAAGTACCAATAACCGCCTGCGAATAACCAAAAGAACTAGAAGGTCTTTTCCAAGGAATAACCTTAAATATTTTAGTTCGTTCTGGTTTGGCTAACCAATCGAAAGAGCTTTCTCTTTTTATGATAGCCATCTGAAGCTCTATAGGAGCTCCCCATTTTTTCTCTGTTGCTAGCGCATTCTTAAACCAAAAATATTTTTCCGAAAAAATAGAGCACGCATTCGAAGTATTTTTGGGTATAGAACTACAACCCGAAACTACTAAAAGTGTTAAAAAACACAGTATTAATTTTTTTTTTCGAATCACCTTTTTACTATAAAGCAAATAAATATGAATTTTATGTTTAATCATTGCTGATCTTTCAAAAATGGCATAAATAAATTTATCGTAATGGCAAATTTAATATTAGTAAGACACGGCCAAAGTCAGTGGAACTTAGAAAATAGGTTCACAGGATGGTATGATGCTGAACTAACAGAGCAAGGCAAAGAAGAAGCTAAAAAATCTGGTCAACTCATTCATCAATTAAATATTAACTTTGAACAAGCTTTTACTTCTTTTCAAAAAAGAGCATCTAATACTTTGGCAATTATTTTAGAGGAAATTGATCAAAAAAATTTAATTACTACAAAGGCTTGGCAACTAAATGAAAGGCATTACGGTGGATTGCAGGGGCTAAATAAAGCTGAAACTGCCAAGAAGTATGGTGAAGAACAGGTCATGACTTGGAGAAGAAGCTACAAAACACCCCCTCCTGATCTAGACCCAAGTGATCCTAACCACCCTATTCATAATAAAATTTACAAAGATATTGATCCAAAATTAATTCCCAATTCAGAATCTTTGCTAGATACATATAACCGTGCAGTTCCTTTTTATATTAATGAAATAGAGTCTATGCTGAAGAAAGAAAAAAATATTTTAGTCTCCGCTCATGGAAATAGCTTAAGAGCTATTTGTAAAAAAATTTTTAATATTTCTGATACAATGATTACAAAGTTAGAAATTCCAACTGGAAATCCAATTTTTATTGAAATGGATAACTTGAGAGTAAATAGTTTTAAATATCTTGATAAGGCTCGATCTAAAGAAATTATTACTAATCAATAGTCTTGATCTTAATCAATTGATTATAAATTTCTAAGTTAGTGGCGTGTAGAAAGGAGCATGAAGATAAACATCCATTCAAACTTTCTTGTGCAATTAAATCATTCCATATTTCATTCATAGAAAAAATATCCCCCTTTTTTTTTAAATTGAAAATATTAGGGTTAAGCAATTGGCATCCTGTATAAATATAATCATTACTACTCTTATTGAGTAAATTGTTTTGATCTAAACTAAAATCACCAAATAAATTTTTATCAAAACTGTCTTTTTTATGTGCTAATAAAAGGGCGGCTTTACTGTTCCCATTTTTAAAAACTTCTTTTAACTTATGCAAATCATCAGAGTAGCTTCTAGTCCAAACTGTATCACTATTTAAAACAAAAAAATTTTCCTGATCAAAGAAACTCATCGCATTCAATATACCCCCGCCAGTATCTAAAATATTTTTTTCATAGGAAAGGGAAATGTTAGGATATTTTTTGTTTATAAATTCTGATATTTTTTCATGTAAATAGTGTGAGTTAATAATAATTTCTGTAATGTTATTTTCACGTAATAAATCAATGGAATATTCTATTAATTTTTTTCCACCAATCTCCAATAAAGGCTTGGGGAGTTCTTTGGTTAAAGGTAACAATCTTTTTCCAAACCCCGCTGCTAAAATAATTGCTTTCTTGATTAACATTCAGTGTTACTTTCTCTTATTTTCTGGAAGATAGTCATTTAATATTTTACTAAATTCACGAAAAATAGGATTTTTAAGTCTTAAATGCAGCAAAGACCAAGTATACGGAATTAAACTAAGATATTTTTTCTTACCATCTCGTAAATATAATCTGTAAAAAATCCCAATAATTTTCAAACTTCTTTGAACAGATAGAATATCAAAGTCATCTTGAAAAGTCTTTGAGTTGATTGCTAATTTTTTACCTGCTCTAGAAACGTAATAATTAAAAATTTTATTTTTTAATTTTACAGTAGTTCTAATTCTAACATCATCTATTAATGACATAATATCATAGGCATGATTACCCAACAATGCATCTTGGGAATCGATTATTCCTACTTTTTTTTTGTAGTCCATCAAATTAGATACGTGAAAATCACGATGAACGAAGAATGTATTTGGTCCTTTAATTAGAGAAAAAATTTTTGACAACGCCTTTTTTGCTTTTTTAGTGAATGAAGGTATTTTTTTTTTAGATACACAGGTAGGAACATACCATTGAAAAAAAAGGTTACTTTCTTTAGCTAGTATTTTTTTAGAGTAATTGTTTTTAATAACTTTTTGCGATTTAGAATTAATTTTAATCTTTTGAATATTAATTAAAGTATCTACTATTTTTTTATAATATTTTAATGGTTTTTTGGTTTTACTCAAAATATCTCTATAACTTTTGTTACCAAAATCTTCCACTATCATGTAATTAGAATTTAGATCTATCTTAATTAGCTTGGGTGCCATGATCTTGTTTTTAATTAAAAACGAATTGACAGATGCGTATGTTTCGAGATTGTTTTTTTTCTCTTTTGTGCAGTAAATGAGAATATATTTTTTATTTTTAACTCTAATTCTATAAAATGTTCGAAAAGAAGCATCACCGGCTACTATTTCTAATTTATTTTTTTTTAAATCTTCCAAAATATTTAACATTGAATTTTCGTAAATCATGGTTTTTTGTATGTCTTAAAATAATTTCAATTCTATCTTTGTGTTTTTTTTTTATTAAGTCTGGCCATTCTATTATATTTAAAAATAAGTATTCTTGATCAAATATCCCGATATTATCCAATTCTTTTATTTTTTTAATTCTGTACAAATCATAATGAGCAATATTTGTAGTTTTATTAATATTGTAATACTGGACTATATTGTAGGTTGGGCTAACTACCTCTTCTTTCTTTGCTTTAAATTTTTGCTGAAGGCTTTGTATAAGAAATCGAGAAAATGTTGTTTTGCCAGCACCAATTTCACCATACAAATATATTGAGTCGCCTACTTTAACTTTTTTAGAAATTTTTTTAGATAATGATTGAAGTTGCTTTATGGAAATAAATTCCATGGCTTTTAGTATCTATAATTATCGTGCTTAAATGGACCTTGTTGTTTTACACTAATATAGTCGGCTTGTTCCTTACTTAATTTAGTTAGCTTTGCCCCTACTTTTTCTAAGTGAAGTGCTGCAACTTTTTCATCTAAATGCTTTGGTAGCACGTATACTTTATTTTCATACTTACCTGCATTGTTCCATAGCTCTATTTGAGCAATAACTTGGTTGGTAAAAGAAGCACTCATAACAAAACTAGGGTGACCTGTACCACAACCTAGATTAACGAGTCTTCCCTCTGCTAGTAAAATAATTCTTTTTTTACTTGGTAGTTCGATTTCATGTACTTGAGGTTTAATCTCTGTCCACTTGTAATTCTTTAATGCATCTACTTGAATTTCGTTATCAAAGTGTCCTATATTACAAAGTATAGCTCTATCTTTCATCATTCTCATATGATCTGCCGTAACAATATCCTTATTACCTGTTGCGGTAACTACTATGTCAGCTTCTTTAATAGACTCGTCCATAACAACTACTTCATAGCCTTCCATAGCTGCTTGCAATGCACAAATTGGATCTGTTTCTGTCACCATTACTCTAGCTCCACTTTGTCTAAGAGATGCTGCACTACCTTTTCCTACATCACCAAATCCGGCAACNATTGCTACTTTACCTGACATCATGACATCTGTTGCTCGCTTGATACCATCNACAAGACTTTCTCTACATCCATAAAGATTATCAAACTTAGATTTTGTTACTGAGTCATTTACATTAATTGCTGGTATTAATAATTTTTTATCTTCGGCCATTTTATTTAAAGCCAACACTCCGGTGGTTGTTTCTTCTGAAACTCCTTTTACATCTTTTAACAAATGNGAGTATTCTTTATGCATAAGNTCCGTAAGATCACCTCCATCATCTAATATCATGTTAGGCTTCCAGTCCTTATTTCCTTCAATGGTTTGTTTAANACACCACCAATATTCTTCCTCGGTTTCACCTTTCCAAGCAAATACAGGAATTCCTTTTTTTGCAATTGCTGCAGCTGCGTGATCTTGAGTTGAAAATATATTGCATGAAGACCATCTTACAGAAGCACCCAATGCTACCAATGTATCTATTAATACAGCTGTTTGAATTGTCATGTGAAGACATCCAAGAATATTTGCCCCTTTTAAAGGTTGTTGAGCAGAATATTCTTTTCTTAAGGCCATTAGTCCCGGCATTTCTGTTTCAGCAAGAGAAATTTCTCTATCCCCAAAATCTGCAAGGCCTATATCTTTAACTTTGTAATCCATATTTTTTACATGCGTGTAGCAACATTGCTTTTGTAAATCAATTCTTTATTTCCTAAGAGGTAACTGAATATCTATAACTGCCCCAGAATTTGATTTTTTTGAGAAGTTATAGGCTTTTATAGACCCTTTGTGAGAATCGATGATATTTTTTACAATATTTAAACCTAATCCTGAATGATTAACNGAACTGTCATCTGGTCTATCGCTATAAAATCTCTCAAAGATCTTGCTAACATTTTTTTCATCAAAGCCCGGGCCTTTATCTATAACTAATATTTCCACTTCTTTGTCCTTATTTTTTTTGGCAATAGACAATATTACCTCTGCATTATTTGGGCTAAAAGAAACTGCATTTTCTAAAATATTTGCTATGACTTGTTCGATTCTACTTTCTACCCCAAACACCTTTGCCTCGGACAAGTTAGATGTATTTTTAAAATTTATAGAAATATTTTTGTCCAAAGTTTTAATGTCTGTGTTAAAATCTTCAATTACACTTTCTATCAAAGGTATTAAATCAAATTCTTTAGTAACGGATCTTGATTGACTGGCCTCGTCTTTGAGAACTTGAGAATAGTCTGTTATTAGTCGTTCAATACGCTCTACATCGTTAGATATAATTTTTAACAACTTATTTCTCTTAACATCATCATTAGTATTGATTAATAATTCTGAAGCACCTTTTAATGATGCAAGTGGGTTTCTAATTTCATGTGTAAGATCTGATGCAAATCTTTCTGCAAGATCAATACGATCATAAAGCGAAGAGGTCATATCTCTTAAGGACCTAGACAAGTTACCAATTTCATCATCACGTGTTTCTATCTGATTACCTAAATTGTTTTTTTTACTTTCTGGAGATGCCTGATTGGCAAAAACATTCAATTCTCTGATTGGCTTAATAATATAAGCATTTAGAAAGATAGAAAAAATTAAAATAATAATAGCCGCAATTAACGCTGACCGCAGCACAAAGTTTTTTCTTTCCTCAACAGCCAACATAATTTCATTAGAAATTTCCGAAATTATAATTGTTAACGTTTCATTATTTTCTAACAAAATTTTTGAGAATGTATGAACTATTAGGTTTTTGTTAACAAATTCAGATGCTGCAAAGTTATTCTCGTCAACTAATCTTTGTGTCTGCTGTCTTAAAAAATTTGAATTTGCTGAATTCTGCTTTAAATCATTTTTTAAAATTATTTCTTCTTTAGGTGTACTCTTCAATGTGTATTCCTCAATTCTTGAAGGTCTAGAAAAAACACCCTGCTCAATATCTAGAAGATCAGAATCTAATAAAAGATTGTTTTCTTTATCTAAAAATTTTATTTGGTCGATCTCATCAAATAAAAATTTAGATTTAATCAAAAAACTTTTTAGCTGTTCTTTTTGAATATTAATTTTTTGAATATTTAAATTAGCTTCTATATTTTTAATGACTCTTAAGTGTTTGTTAGACTGTTTTGATATCAATTCTGGCTGAATAGCTTTTAAATAAAGAAACGTAAAAAAACTTAAAATAATGAATATAAATAAGTTAAAAACTAAGAACTGAGTTAGTAAAGACCGGGAGGATAATAATCTAGCAATCATTGCTATCCTACATTCCAACGATAGCCACTTCCATATCTAGTTTCTATAGCTGAAAAATCTTTATCAATTTTTTTAAATTTTTTTCTAATTCTCTTAACATGACTATCAATAGTTCTGTCTTCTATGTCACTATTCTCTCTATAGGCAATAGTCATTAAGTGTGATCTCTCTTTAATAACACCAGGTCTTTTCGCCAATTCATAGACTATTTGAAATTCGGTTGTTGTTAATTTGTCCGGTAGCGCTTGGCTATCCCACTGACACTCCAATTGTTCTGGATCCAGAATTAACTTTCCTTGTTGAATTGTATTTTTGCTAATAGGTGCGTTTTGATCTCTTTTTCTAAATTGAACTTTGATTCTTTCAATTAAAACTTTGATTGAAAAACCTCCAGATTTTTTTACAAAGTCATCCGCTCCTAGTTTCAAGCCAAGCAATTCATCAACCTCTTCATCCTTAGAAGTTAAAAAAATAATAGGAATGTCTGTTTTTTTTCTTAGTTTTTTTAAAAGTTCCTCTCCATTCATTCTTGGCATTTTAATATCTATAACTGCCAAATCCGGTGGGGTTCTGGTAATTCCTATATAGGCACTTTCTCCATCAAGGTATGTTTGAACTTTAAAGCCTTCATTTTCTAGGGCCATAGAAACACTTGTTAAAATATTTCTATCATCATCAACTAATGCAATTATTTTGCTCATATTTAATAATGAATATTATCAAAAAAAGTCAAAAAAAAGACTACTAATTTAATGAGCCTCACTCCAGTTTTTACCACTTTTTACATCTACTGTGAGTGGAATACTAAATTTGACTAAAGGCTCAGAGGCATTTTCCATCTCATGAGCTATTTTTTGCTGAACACTAGATACGTCTTTTTCCTTACACTCCAATAAAAGCTCATCATGCACCTGAATAAGTAAGCTTGCTGGTATCTCTTTAGCAGAAATTTTTTTGTCGATTTGGATCATTGCCAATCTTAACAAGTCAGCTGCCGTGCCTTGTATGGGAGCATTAATGCAAGCTCTTTCTTGAAAGGTTCTTAAGGTATGATTTTTATCATTGATGTTAGGAAAATGACATTTTCGATCAAATAAAGTTTTTACATAACCATTCTTTCTGCAAAACGTTATATTTTCATTCATAAAATCTCTTATTTCAGGAAATTTTCCAAAATAGGATTTTAAAAAATTCTCCGCTTCAGAATTGCTAACAGATATTTGTTTTGCCAAACCATAAGAAGAAATTCCATAAATAATTCCAAAGTTGATTGCTTTTGCTTTTCTTCTCATATCCTCATCTACTTTTTTTAAAGAAACATCAAATATTTGGCTCGCCGTTAAAGTATGAATATCTTCTTTGTTTAAAAAGGCTTTCTTTAACTCCTTAACGTCTCCCATGTGAGCAAGAATCCTCATTTCTATTTGACTATAGTCAGCCGAGATTAGTTTCGAGTTTTTGTCGGACACAAATGCAGATCTGATTTCTTTTCCTTCTATATTTTTGATAGGAATGTTTTGCAAATTTGGATTGGCGCTAGCAAGCCTACCTGTGGTAGTGGCTGCCAATAAAAAAGAGGTATGCACTCGTTTACTTTTGGCGTTAATATAAGTCGGTAGAGTATCTGTGTATGTATTTTTAAGTTTAGATTTTTGTCTCCAATTTAAAACTAATTTAGGAAATTCATGTCCTTGGGATGCTAGATCTTCTAACACTG
>JGI20160J14292_10002099_pt1 | contig 16241 bp, 10 predicted proteins | sample COG_10_FD_14292 | JGI IMG/M metagenome (IMG submission 14292) | reverse complement strand
GAACCGGCGGCCCGGATCTGGTCAAATTCAAGTGCTACAGGCCAAAGAGCACAACCTGAGTGGCGTGGACGCGCATTTTCTATTGGGTGCCCTCAACGCCGTGACTGGCGTATCGGGATCGGGCAAGAGCACTTTGGTCAAGCGCATCCTGCATCCGCTGCTCAAGCGCTACTTGGACCTGGGAGGCGATCGGCCCGGTGTGAGTGACGGCCTTACCGGCGACGTGGACCGCATCGAAAATGTGGAATTTGTGGATCAGAATCCCATTGGCAAAAGCAGCCGCTCCAACCCTGCTACCTATGTGAAGGCTTGGGACGATGTGCGCGCGTGTTTTGCGGCACAACCCTTGTCACGGAATCGGGGGTACAAACCTTCGGTATTCAGCTTCAACACAAGTGGTGGCCGCTGTGAGACCTGCGAGGGAGAAGGACGCGTTTCCATTGGCATGCAATTCATGGCCGATGTGACCTTGACGTGTGATGCCTGCAAGGGCAAACGCTTCACCGATGCCGTGCTCGAAGTAGAGGTCAATGGCTGCAACATTCACGATGTGCTGGAGATGACGGTGGCCGATGCTTCCGACTTTTTTGCTGCACGTCCAAAGCCGACCGCTGCCGAAAAGTCGATTGTTCGGAAGCTCGCGCCACTGATTGATGTGGGCCTCGGTTACGTGCGCATCGGACAAAGTGCCACCACCTTAAGTGGCGGTGAGGCCCAGCGCATTAAACTGGGTGCATTCTTAGCCAAAGGCGACCGGGCAGGCCACACCGTCTTCATTTTTGACGAACCTACCACCGGCCTTCACTTTCATGATGTGGCCCAGCTCCTCGCCGCTTTTGATGCCCTCATTCGTCAAGGACACACCGTCATTTGCGTTGAGCACAACCTCGATGTCATGGCTGCGGCCGACCACATGATCGATTTGGGACCCGGCGGAGGAAAGCACGGAGGACTCCTCGTGGCCTCTGGCACCCCAGAAAAAGTGGCACAGAATCTGCAATCCAACACGGCAACTTTCCTGCGGGAAAGGTTGAACACTGAAAACTCCCCCTCATGAACAACGTCTTCCTGTCCTGTGTGTTGGTGCTAACGGCCAGCCTCCTCAGCACCTGCTCCGCTCAAGATGAAGCGACGCATGTGGAAGCACCTGCGGTGTTGGATACCACCGCCCAAGTCAACAAGTCCGAAGAGGAATGGCGTGAAGCCTTGCCCCATATGGCCTGTTTTGTCCTCAGAGAAAAAGGCACCGAGCGCGCCTTTTCTGGGGACTACTGGGACCACCACGAAAAAGGGCAATACTGCTGTGCGGGCTGCGGCCAAGCGCTGTTTGATTCTGACCACAAATTCGAATCTGGTACCGGATGGCCCAGCTTCTTTCAGCCTGCAGAAGGGACCGCTGTCCTTGAGAAAGAGGATGACAGCTGGGGCATGCGCCGTGTGGAGGTCACCTGCGCTGCATGCGGCGGCCATTTGGGGCACGTCTTTGAAGATGGCCCCAAACCCACGGGATTGCGCTACTGCATCAATTCTGCTGCCTTAAAATTCACGAGCGACAGCACATCCACCCCAGGCATTCGTTACGACTGAGCAGGAATTTTAGGTCAGAAAAAAAGGCGCCCATGGGCGCCTTTTTTCTTGAGATCTAGAACGCCATTCGGCGCGTCTATCAATTCCGGATTTCTATGGGAATGTTCCGCTCATCAATCAAACGGGGAGACAAGCTGTCGGGCTCATTTTCCCTAGGGAGCGGTCGTGTGCGGCCATGCAAGTTGATCCGTCCGGTGATGTCCCCTTCTGTCGTCAACTGCATGATCAACAGCTTGCCGTCTGGGCCCGCTGCAGCTTGGCGCATATCAGGTGTCACGAACCAGGCACCATTGTTGGTGTACAGCTGGTCTCCTGCCTCAAACTCACTAAAGTCCATGAGGAAGGCCGTGAGGGCATTCATGTAATTGTCTTCGTACCCTATGGTCACCCAACTGTCGTAGGCCAGCCCTTCGATGGAGGCGACATCTGAGCGCTGGAGCTCGTTGGCGGAGTTCCCTCCCCTTTCGTGCTGAAAAAAGGGCGCGGTGCTTTTCACCTCCAGATAATCCTCTCCATCACCGAAGATGGCATCCACAACATCCCCTTCTGCCTCCATTTGGGCATAGATGCGGTAGGTCTTTCCCGGGACCACCCCTTTGTTGTCCACCTCCTCTACAACGAGGCCTTTGAATTGCGCAGCGGCGCCTCCAGCGAGGAGAATCGCGCTGCAACACAGAGCCAATTTTTTGAGCATGTTCATTGTCAATTCCTGATGATCAGATTCCGATCCAAAAGCCTTCCTCCCAAACCGCGGCGAGAGAATCCAGCTCCCTGACGGGGCAAGACGTAAGATACCGTGATTTCGTGTGTGTTTGGTGAAAGATTGCCAACGGCACCCGTCCCCGCATCATAGGAGTAACCTACCTGAATGTCTTGGAAAGCCGCTCCCACCATCATCACGAGCGCATCTCCTTGCCGGAATCCCAAACCTCCCCAATACCGGTTTTGGTAAAGTGCACGGGCATGGATGTCCAACTGAATGGGCGTGATTTCGGTGAAGCGCATCATCAAAGCCGGCTGCACTGTCCAATTCCCGTCGAGCTTGTAATCGTAACGGCCGGTCAGCGCATAGTGACGGACTCCTCTGTTGCGAGCGGATGTGGGCTCAGAATCCAATCCCAGCGGAGTTTGAAGCAAATTGGATACGGCCATTCCAAACTGATAGTACTGACCAAACACCATGAGTCCAAAGCGAGAATCAAAGGCAAAGCTGCTCTCGACAGCCCCCGTGATGGCCGGATCATCCATGTCCCAAAGCTGAAGATCAGCACCATCAAATCGGGTATTCCTCCCCATCAATCCAATGCCAAATGCCACAGCATCCTGGTTGTTCAAATCAATGGTGTAGGTTCCGGAAAGCTCCAAGCCGGTGCGGGTGTATGCCCCTCCTTGATCATCGCGTTCTACGGCAATACCCAGACCAAAACGGTTCGGCAAGCTGGTGGTCACGGTCACGTTGCTCGTAGATGGAGCTCCATGGAAACCCACCCACTGCTCACGGTGACTCAAGGACGCAAAAGTGCCGAGCTCTGTGCCTGCAAAAGCAGGATTCACGAGGAAGGGATTCTGAACAAACTGGCTCTGTCTCGAAAGCTGCTGGCCTTGAGCTGACCAAGTCAACAGCAAGGCAAAACTGACGATGGCCCATCCCAGTGGACTCCTCTGGACGTGTGGTGTTGTATGCATCGTCATATCAGTACTTGATTGTAACGGTTCCTGTGATCGGGGTCGAACCTGGCTCTACGGAAATCACATAGTAGTAATCACTCGCAGGCAACAGTGCCCCATTGTAAGTGCCATCCCACCAGGTGGTCCCGGGCTTGGAGCGGAAAATCAATTGCCCCCAGCGGTTGAAGACTTCTACCTCGCTTTGCGGATAGAATTCCAAGCCACCAACAACCCAACGGTCGTTGATGCCATCTCCATTGGGCGTGAGTGCGTCTGCAATGAACAGGCAATCCTCTGTGGGATCTACGGTTGCCAAGAACCCGAGGGTACAACCGATGTTGTCCGTCACCGTAACGCTGTAGACGTCTTCCGGCAGTCCAATGGCAGTTGCTGTGGTTTGATTCGCAGCATCGCTCCAGCTGTATTGAATCGGCAATTGACCACCGGTCACCGCAGCAGTGACGGTGCCATCGGAAGTTTGCCAACAGGTAACCGGAGTAGAGAAAACCTCCACCACCATGTCCGTCACAATGTCTGCTTCTACAGTGAAGCTCGAGTCTGCAGTGCACCCTGCTGTATCCGCTGCTGAAACCAAGTACTCCCCCTCAAAGAGGTTCAGTACATCCACAGCTCCTCCTACAAATTCCCAGGCTGTGGGTCCAGAACCTCCAATGGTCCCGATGATCGCCACACCATCCGCCATTCCTGTGCAGGTCACGTCCTGCACCGTAATGTCGAAGAGCAGCGGATCGGGTTCAACGATGTCCACCGTCACCGAATCCAAGCAGCCATTCTCATCGCTGAGGAAGAGTGCGTAGGTATCGGCGCAGAGGTTGACCAGGCCGCTCGGCGTGACATTGGTCGAATCGCTCAAATAGCCATCAAATAGGGTCAGCACTCCCGTGCCGCCTGCCAGCGAGACTTCAATGCCTCCTGTGCAATCCCCGCCACAATCAGGAAAGACGGTGGTCAACACCTCCAACACCACGGGGTCAGGCTCCGGAATCGTCACCTGCAAACTGTCGATGCAACCCAACGTATCGGCCACCACCAGCATCAAGGAATCAGCGCCGAGTCCAGTCAAGGTGTCGGGCAAAGCGCTAAAGATGAAGGGCGAAATCAGTTCAAGGTCTCCACTGCCCCCCAGCGCATTCACCACAAGCGTGCCGTCGTTGGATCCCGTACAAGAGATCGGTGTAATGCTCGGGATGATGTCGATCGATGCAGGTTCTTCTACAATCGCCTCGAAAAACTCACTCGTGCACCCCACACTGTCTTGAACCAAGACTTCGTAGTTGCCCGCAGGAACGTTGAAGCAATTGCCATCCTGACTTCCTGTAGGGAGCGGAACCAATTGAGCGGTAAGCGGCCCCGTACCTCCTTCCAAACTGTCGAGACAAACTTGACCACTGCTGCCCCCGCTGCAGGGAACGTTGGATACGTTAAATGTGAAGGAAATCGTGTCGGGCCCCACAATGGTCAAAGTGTCGGTCACCAGACATTCGTTGCCATCCTCGGTAATATGGACATAAGTCCCTGGGCACAGCTGACCGGGGTTCGCGGCAACACCATCTAAGTCCGACACCGCAATGATGTAGGGCAACTCTCCCCCATTGATGTCGGCGAGGATGAGTCCATTACAGTCTCCCGCACAAGCCACATCGGACAAGGCATACTCTACATCGAGCCCGTCGGGCTCCTCAATGGTGAGGGGCTCCGTGTAGGTGCAACCATTGTCATCTGTAATGGTGAACGTGTAGGTACCGCTGGGCAAGCTGTCCTGTTCAAAATCGATGCTGCCATCAAATTCGATCACCACGTTGATCTCAGGCACTTCGAAGACAACGGTCCCGGTGCCTCCGCTGGCCGCGGCACTGAGAGTGGCATCGCTGTAACCCGTGCAACTGACTTCGGTAGCACCGGCATTAAAACCAAGAGGCTCAGGACAAGAAACGACGATGGTCGTGTCTTTGACACATCCTTCTGTGTCCGTGGCCACAACAGTGTACGCCCCGTCTCCGCCGAAACACTCCAATGGCCCAAAACAGTCCTCTGCATTCGGTGGAATCGCGAAGCCCAAGCTGTGGGTGGCTTCTGTGGTGATGTCACCAGTGCCCCCATCTACGGTGAAACAAATGGTAGCCAAATCTTGGTCTCCGCAGATGTTATCGGCAGTGAGGGTCGCCTCGAGTTCAATCTCCGCAGGAGAAGTGAACGCAAACACCTCGGTGGTGTCGCGGCAGGTATTCGAAGAAAATGCCACCGTTCGGGCCGTATCTAACAAGGCCACGAAGTAATTGCCCTCCTCAATGCCGCTGAAGATCGGATTCCCATATTGCTGCTGCACCATGGTCGTGTCTGTCCCGTCAAATTGGTACAGGCTGTACTCCACNGTCGGGTTGAAAGCCAACCCGGGGTTTGCAGGAAGGACCTCCATCGAGGCCTCATCTCCGAAACAATCAATGGTCTCCAAGATGGAGTACTCAGGATTCATCATCGGCAGACACAGGTCTGAAACTGTAACGGGGCCATCGGTGCATTTGGTGATGACTTCTCCGCCGACGCCACCGTCTTGCATTGTNANACAGACTTGAAAAGAGAAAGTCTCACAGGTCGTGATTTGCCCAATCAAAGCCCTGCTGTTCGTCACAGTGCTGTGAATCGGGTCTGCTCCGGTGACCAAAAGACCACCTTGGTCTACAATGTCAGAGCAACTGTTGTACCCTGGNNAGAAGGTGGGCAATGGAATNGGCGTCGTGGTCGACGTTTGCTGAGACAGGTGTGTGGTCCACCAAGTGTCGTATTGCAAGGAAGGGAANGCACTCAGGTANGCCGGATTGATATTGTAACCAGCATGGTAGCTCTCACTGCCCGGGATCAAAGGGTTGACCCAATTGTAGCAACCACAGTCAGCTGTGTAGCCAAATCCAGGGATCACTGGGTCTGACGCATCGTCTGCCGAAATACCCAGCATCAGCGCATCTTCTGGAAGGACTGCATAGAGCTTGTATCTGCGAGAGCCCTCAGCAACCTCATCAAATCCCTCATACAAAACGGTGTCCATCACCACATCGACTTCTAAATCGAAAGTGGGCTGCGCATCCGCCTCTTGGCTTACAAAGCCCCCCAAAATCAGGGTGGCTAAAAGAAGTGCTCTTAATGTATTCATTGAGAATGGTCCGGTACTTTGCGCCACGTTGTGATTCCTTATCGCCCCGGAGGGTCGCGCAAATTAATGCATTGATGGCTGCAGTTCCCATAGGATTATCGCGTAACGGAGAGATTCGGTTGCTTTTTGAAGATGACAGGTACATCGCTGTCTCAAAACCAGCAGGGCTTTTGGTACACAAAACACCCATCGACGCGCACGAGGATGAAAATCTTCGAGACATTCTACGAAGCCACTATTCCGGGCGTTTGGACCCTGTTCACCGACTCGATAAACCGACCAGTGGCGTCATCGTCTTTGGAAAAGACACCCCTGCCATCAACGCTTGCAAGACACAATTTGAGTCCAGAAAAACCGCAAAAGAATACTTGGCATTGGTGAGGGGTCATGTTCACCACGAAGGCGGAATCGCCAAGCCACTGCCAAAAGGCATGGATGGCCCGCCGAAAGAAGCCCGAACAGAATTCAAGCCTTTGGAACGGTGCGAGCTCCCGTACCCGGTATCCCGGTATGACTCCGCCCGGTTTAGCCTGGTCAAGTGCGTCCCCCATACAGGCCGATACCATCAAATCAGGCTGCACATGCGGCACTTTAGACACCCCATCATTGGGGATTCCCAACACGGGGACAAGCATCAAAACAGAGCCTTTGCAACACATGTGGGCATTCAAGGATTGATGCTCCATGCGCGCCGCTTTGCCTTTGCCCATCCCGACGGCGGGACCTTGGAACTGACCGCAGCATTGCCCAAGAAGTGGGACCCCCTCGAAGGTGCAACCGATTGGATCCTGGCGCCGTTTGGTGAGCACAGCGCCCGGCGGACTCCCCCCAACCTATCCCGATGATTTTTGGAAACGACCACAGAGACAAAACTGAACATCCGGGGCCATTTGCCAGTTTTTCGCCGCCGCCGCCGCCGGATTACACCAGACCCGATGCCTGGGCCGCCCGTCCCGTCATAGCCCCCATTCGGCACTGGCCCTCGCGCGTCCCCGCACTGCCCGTTTCTCCCGAAAACGAACAGAATCCAGTGCACACCTTTTTCATTCATCCCACCACATTCAGGGGACTGGGCGCCGGGTGGAATGCAGCTTGGGACGATGCGGAAATCGCAACCATCACCGACGAATGGCCACTTCGCCACCAGGCCAGCGTATTTCGAGCGGTTGGACGGGTGACCGCACCGCGCTACCGCCAAGCCCACCTCCGCACTTTCTTTCTCAGGGGAGCAGACAGCCAGGCCGCCTTGGAACTGGCCTACTCGGACATCAGAAGGGCTTTCCTGCACTTTTTGCAAGCCATCGGAAATGAGACCCCTATCATCATTGCGGGGCACAGCCAAGGGTCTCATCATGGGTGGCGCATTTTACAGGAGTTTTTTGACGGCACGGGGCTCCAGTCACGCCTGGTCGCCGCCTATTTGCCCGGTTATCCCATTCCGGGGAGCAGCCTCCACCACATACCCTTTGCCGATCGAGAAGCCCATGTTGGCGCGGTGCACGGCTGGATGACCTTTTCGGAGTCCTTTGTACCGGAATTTCACGCAACCCATATGAAGGACACCCGAATGGTGCACCCCGTTTTATGGACGTCTGAAGAAGGGCAATGGAACCACTGGGATGCCCACCGAGGCATTGTGACCCGAAAATTCAAACTCCGTCACCAAGGTGCGCTCTCTGGCGCGCTACAAGACGGTATGCTGTGGATCAAGCCTCTCAGGGTCCTTGGAGCCGGCATGTTTGCCATGAAAAACTGGCATGTGGCCGATTACAACCTCTTCTGGGACAACATCAGGATCAATGTGCAGAAGCAAGTGGAACTCTTTCGCTTTGCGGCCAATCGGCACAGAGAATTGCGCTGAAATCCGTAAATTACAGATTATGAATTGGATGCCTTCTTCATTTCGGTTGGTTGCGTTGTTGCTTTGCCTGCTCACCAGCATGTTTGCGGGCACGCGGACTCAGGCGCAAGACACCCTGAGCACCACATGGGCAGCAAGTTTGGGCGGTGGCGCATCTGAGGGATTTCAAGTCACGGCAGGATGCGACCTTCAAGGATTTGACATTGTCCTGGACATCACTGCTCCAGGGAGCAATTGGGCGGGAGACATGGCCATGGCCGTGACGGCACCGAATGGAAACCGCATTGAAATCGGGGGATACAACACTGGGTTTGGTTACGTAGAGGCCGGAGCTTGGCCCTCGAGCTGGAACACTTCTGCTGACGGCATCTTCACGGCTTCTGTTACCGACCTGGCTCAGTATGATCTTGCTGGATCTGGTTGCTGGCTCATCGAAGTCATGAATGCCTGGACCACTGGAGCGGTCAGCGACTATGTCCTGTCTTTGGATTTGATTGGCCTTTGCGATGAAGGAGATGCTCCTGGATGCATTGACCCTGGGGCGCTGAACTACGATGCCTGTGCCATGGCCGATGATGGCAGTTGCACGTACCCTCCCCTTTCAGCTGGATTCACTTGGACTTCGGCCTGCGGATTGCCTGAGACGGCCACTTTTGCGGACATCAGTTTGGGCAATGTGGTCACCTATGACTGGACGTTTGAATCGGGCCAACCTGCTTCGAGCATGGCAGAAACACCCGTGGTCAGCTGGGATGTTCCCGGCAGCTACAACGTGACCCTCACCGTGGGAGACGGCGAAGGCGGGACTTCGGTTTTTATGGATGTCATCACAGTGGGCGAAAACCTCCACCGTTTGGAGATTGACATCACTCCGGATGCCTTTCCACAGGAAACCTCCTTTGCGGTGCTCAATGCCAATGGAGACACCCTCCAGATGGGGGGCGTCGAAGGTTTGGATGCCTGCGTACCAGAGGGATGCTTATCCGTGTGGTTGATGGACAGCGGCGCAGATGGGTTTTCGGTAGGCGGAACCTATCAAATCCGATACGATGGAGCCGTTTTGCGGGACGGAGAACACTTCGATGCTGCGCAATTGACCTTAACGGGATGCCCTGTTGGGAGCAGCTGTGATGACCCTCTGACCTTGATTTTGGATGCNGAACAGCTGGGGCCTCAAGACTTCCTNGCCCCATCCGAGGACAACTGGTATGTNTTTGAAGTCGACACCACGGGCCAATTCCGCTTTGCCACATGCGGCGTNACCAGTTGCGANACGCGCATCCACCTTTACGATTACTGCGACATGGCCATTTTTGAGACGTCTTCCGAGGCGTTCATCACCATGTCTGACGACGATTGTGACCTGCAAAGTGTGGTCACCCCCATTCTAACCGCCGGGGAGACCATTTACATGAGGCTGGAAGGAGATGGAGACTGCAATGGAGGAAATGGCGGTATTCCCTTCCAAGCAGAATTCCTCGGTGGCATTCCCGGCTGTATGAACATTGAAGCCTGCAACTACCTGCCCATTGCCACCTCTCCAGATACCTGCTTCTTGGCAGGTGACCCCGAGTGCCCCAACATTGGACCGGACCTCATCATCAATGGCCCAAGGGCTTTCAGCACATTGGAATTGACCACCGAGAGCAATTCCGATGCTTGCATGATTTCTGAAGGCTGCATCCAAGGCTACGGCACCCGAGAGGTTGTGCGTTTTGACACGGAAATTGCCAATATTGGAACTGAAGATTACTTCATTGGAGCTCCATCCGCTCAGCCTGATCAGTTTGAATGGGACGCCTGCCACAACCATTACCACTATGAAGGGTACGCTGACTATTCCCTTTATTCAGCCGGCGGTTCTCCCCTTCCTACTGTCGGGTTCAAGAATGGTTTTTGCATCCTCGACCTGGGAAGCTGCAACTATGGCGGCGGTCCGCAGAAGTACACCTGCTCCAACATGGGCATCACCGCTGGATGCCAAGACATTTATTCCCGCTACTTGGATTGCCAGTGGATCGACATCACCGACTTGGAAGCAGGGGATTACACCCTTGTCATCCGCGTGAATTGGGACTACAGCCCCGATGCCAATGGCAGCTATGAACTGAACTACGCCAACAATGCCGTGGCGGTGTGCTTCTCTTTTGAGCGCGACGTCGATGGCAATGCGACCAATTTTGCCAAATACGAGGACTGTGAAGTTCCCGTGGACTGCTTGGGCCACCCCTTCGGAATGGAGGAGCCGGACTGCGCGGGCAACTGTCCGGGCTTCTTGGTCAAAGGGGACTTGGACCAAGACGGCGAAGTCGATGCAGACGACCCCCTGATGTATGCCGATTTGCTCGCGGAAGGTGTGGAGACTTCAGCGCCTTGCGTGGACCTCAACAGCGATGGAACCTTGAGCATTACCGATGTGGCTTTGGCCGCAGACTGCGCGCACCTGGGCCACAACCACCTTGGCGCCAATGGAGTCGAAGACCATTGCGATTGGAATGGGACTTTGTTGGTCCCCGACGAAGAGGTCTTTTTCTCGCTGGCCTACCCGCATGAAGACTCCAGTTTTGTGGATGTCTATCTGCACAATCCTCAATCGTGGGTCAGCGGTTGGTCGATTCAATTGGAAGGTGCCACGTTCACCTCGATGACGCCATTGTTTGACACCACAGGCTACGCGCATTTGTTCCACATGAATTCGAGTGGCATGGCTTTTGGCGTCGCTTTGGAAGACAGTCTGATTCACAAGAGCACCCTTCCCCAGCCCTTGGTTCGCTTCACATTTGAAGATGCCCCTGGAGACATCTGTTTGCTGGATGTCGCGGAAGTCACCAACGAGGACCGGCACAATGTGACGGCCAACGCTTCGGGATGCGTGACCCCGGGCACTTTCTGCTTGGGTGACATCAACGACAATGGCATCCGTGATGTCGGCGACTTGCTCGAAGCGCTCGGTGTATTCGGTTGCTTGTTGGAATGTGGACCCGCAGACGTAGACAACGACGGCATCGTAGGTGTGAACGACCTGCTCATCATGCTGGGCCTGTTTGGCGATCCCTGTCAATAACCGTTGAACATCGGTTGGACCGATGCAGGTTGACCTCATGGGTCAGACGTAAGTTTGCCTTGCTCCATTGAAACGCGCATGGAAACCTCGAAGCCACAAGACGCCCCCACCCCCGCCGCCACGCAGTCCGGCCACCCCATTCGGATTGTCACTGCTGCCTCCTTATTTGACGGCCACGACGCAGCCATTAACATCATGCGCCGCATTCTGCAGCGCTCAGGGTGCGAAATCATACACTTGGGCCACGACCGCTCTGTCGACGAGGTGGTGAACTGTGCCATCGAGGAAGATGTTCAGGCCATTGCCATGACGTCCTACCAAGGAGGCCACATGGAGTACTTCAAATACATGAAGGACCTCCTCGACGAACGTGGTGCCGGGCACATCCGCATTTTTGGTGGTGGCGGAGGCACCATCCTCCCGGAGGAAATCAAGGAATTGCAGGCCTATGGCATCGAGCGGATTTACCATCCTGACGATGGCCGCGAAATGGGGCTGCAGGGCATGATCGACGACCTGATCAAGCGGTGTGACTTTCCCGTTGTGGGCAAGCCCTCGGGAGAGGCCGACCGCCTGTCCGACAAGAAGCCTGGGGATTTGGCCCGGCTCATTACGGCAGCAGAGGTAGGCGACGCCCAATACGCGGCCATTATTGAGGGCATTCGCGGGGGTGCTGCGACCGCGACCGTTCCCGTGCTGGGCATTACCGGCACAGGTGGTGCGGGAAAGAGTTCCATGGTCGACGAGTTGGTGCGACGGTTCTTGTTGGACTTCACAGACAAACGCATGGCCATCGTTTCGGTGGATCCATCGAAACGGAAAACAGGTGGCGCCCTGTTGGGGGATCGCATTCGTATGAATGCCATCGCTTCGGGCCGTGTTTACATGCGGTCGCTGGCCACACGCCAGTCCAATTTGGCCTTGAGCCGGCATGTGGGCGATGCTTTGGACATCTTGAAAGTTGCGGGGTTTGACCTCATCGTCTTGGAGACTTCGGGCATTGGACAAAGCGACACCGAAATCATGGACCACAGCGATGTGGCGCTGTATGTCATGACCCCCGAATTTGGTGCGGCCACGCAACTCGAGAAAATCGACATGCTCGACTTTGCCGACGTGGTGGCCATCAACAAGTTTGACAAAAGAGGCGGTGCAGACGCCCTTCGCGACGTCCGCAAGCAGTACAAGCGCAACCACGAGTTGTGGGACGCCCAAGACGACACCCTCCCCATTTTTGGGACCATTGCATCGCAATTCAATGACCCGGGAACACACCGCCTCTACCGGGCGCTGATGAACACCTTGGCAGAGAAAACGGGCGCAGGACTGGCCAGCACTTTTGGTGAGTCCGCTGGAGAGAGCGAAAAGGTTCACGTGATTCCCCCGAAGCGCACGCGCTACCTCAGCGAGATTGCGGATTCGGTGCGCGGCTACAATGAGTGGACGGAGCGCCAGTCAGAGGTCGCCGGTCGTTTGCAGGCCGTCAACAAGGCTGCAGAAGAATTGAAGGACACGCCCGAAGCTCACAAGGCCCTCACCGAGAAATCGGCCGCTTTGGCGCGGGAGTTAGACCCTAAGAATCTGCACTGGCTGGAGTCATGGCCCGAAGAGGCTGAACGCTACAAGCAAGACGAGTACGTTTTTGAAGTGCGCGGGAAGGAAATCCGCATACCCACCGTGACCCAAAGTCTGAGCCACCAGTCCATTCCAAAGGTGAGTGTGCCGAGGCTGAAAGGCTGGCAAGATCTGTTGCGCTGGGGCCTGCAAGAAAACGTGCCTGGGAGTTTTCCTTTTACGGCAGGCATCTACCCGTTCAAACGCGAAGGCGAAGATCCCACGAGGATGTTCGCTGGAGAGGGCGGGCCAGAGCGCACGAACCGGCGTTTCCACTACGTGAGCGCTGCCATGCCCGCCAAGCGGCTGTCGACGGCGTTTGATTCGGTCACGCTCTATGGGCGCGACCCCGATATGCGGCCTGACATTCATGGAAAGGTGGGCAATTCAGGNGTCAGTGTTTCCTGCNTAGATGATGCCAAACGGCTCTACAGCGGATTTGACCTGTGCGACCCTTCCACGAGCGTATCCATGACCATCAACGGCCCCGCCCCCATGGTGCTGGCCTTTTTCTTGAATGCGGCGATCGACCAACGCTGTGAAAAGCACATTCGAGAACACGGTTTAGAAGGCGCCGTTGAGAAAGTATTGAAGGCCCGTTGGGAAGACCGAGGACTGACCCGCCCCGTCTACAGGGGAGCATTGCCCGAAGGCAACAACGGCCTTGGATTGATGCTCTTGGGCTGCACCGGAGACGAAGTGCTCGATGCGGCCACTTATGCCCCATTGGCGGCCGAAGCCCTTTCACAAGTCCGCGGTACGGTGCAGGCCGACATCCTGAAGGAAGACCAGGCTCAAAACACCTGTATTTTCTCGACAGAGTTCGCCCTCCGTCTCATGGGTGACGTGCAGTCTTACTTCATCGATCACCGTGTCCGGAATTTTTATTCCGTCTCCATTAGCGGGTACCACATCGCGGAAGCGGGGGCCAACCCCATTACCCAATTGGCGTTCACATTGGCCAATGGCTTCACCTATGTGGAGTACTACTTGAGCCGGGGAATGGACATCAATGCATTTGGTCCCAACCTGAGCTTCTTCTTTTCCAACGGCATCGATCCAGAGTACGCGGTGATCGGACGGGTGGCCCGCAGGATTTGGGCCAAGGCCCTCGACCGCAAATACGGTGCAGACGAGCGGGCGCAAAAGCTCAAGTACCACATCCAAACCAGTGGCCGTTCACTGCACGCCCAAGAGATCGACTTCAACGATATCCGCACCACGTTGCAGGCGCTGTATGCGATCTATGACAACTGCAACTCGCTGCACACCAATGCTTTTGACGAGGCCATCACCACCCCGACTGAAGGCAGCGTGCGGCGTGCCATCGCCATACAGCTCATCATCAACCGTGAGCTTGGCTTGGCCAAGAACGAAAACCCATTGCAGGGCGCCTTCATCATTGAAGAGCTCACAGATCTGGTCGAAGAAGCCGTGATGGTTGAATTTGACCGTCTGACAGAACGTGGCGGAGTGCTCGGCGCCATGGAAACCATGTACCAGCGCAGCCGCATTCAAGAGGAATCACTGCATTACGAGACCCTGAAGCACACGGGCGAATACCCCATCATAGGAGTGAACACCTTCCTCTCCAAAGAAGGCTCTCCCACCCTTGTTCCAGGAGAGGTAATTCGGGCCACCCCAGAAGAGAAACAAGGTCAAATCGATGGCTTGTCGAATTTGCATGACGCGTTTGATGGCTCTTCGGAAGCGGCCATTCAGAATGTCAAAGCAACCGCGGTGGCCCATGGCAACCTTTTTGTGGAACTGATGGAAGCCGTCAAGTCGTGCTCGCTTGGACAGTTGACCGAGGCGCTGTTCGAAGTCGGAGGAGCTTACCGGCGCAACATGTAAGCCGTGGTCGTTCACCTTTGGTCTGGCCCACGGTCCATGAGCACTGCGCTCATGTACAGTTTTGCCCAAAGGGCCGATGCCCGCGTATTGGACGAGCCCTTGTACGGTTATTTCCTGGCCCGGACTGGGGCGGACCGTCCCGACCGTGAAGCCACCCTGAGTATTTGGCCCACCACAGCCGATGGTGCCTTGCGGCACATGAGGGCCACAGAAGAAGAAGAGTCTGGAAGCCGTGTCTTGTTTTGCAAGCACATCGCCAACCATGCAGAGGGGCTTCCTTGGAGCGCCTTTGAAGGTCACCGCCACGTGCTGCTGTTTCGCAACCCCGCCGCTGTGATGGCTTCCTACAGCGCGCACATTGAGCGCCCGCTCATGCGCGATGTCGGATTCGACCATCAATTCCGCTTGTTTGAGCAGCTTTCTGCAGCGGGCACTCCGCCAGTGGTGGTATGCAGCGACCGGCTGCAAGCTGACCCTTCCGGCACGTTGGGCCGGCTCTGCACGGCCTTGGGATTGGAGTGGTCTCCCTCCATGATGCATTGGACCCCGGGACCCCGACCAGAAGATGGCCCTTGGGCACCCTGGTGGTACCGCGGCGTCCATGCTTCCTCAGGATGGGAAGCCCGACCAACGGGCACGCATGAGGTACCCCCGCATTTAGCCGAACTTCACAGTGCCTGCCAAGGCTTTTATGACACCTTGATTCAACACGCAATCTGATGGCCAAATTCAACCAACCCGACCCCAGGAATGACGGCACCCAATGCTGGGTCAATGGCCTCGTTGCCCGAGAAGATGCGTCGGTGCACGTCCTGGACAGTGTGGTCCAAGGTGGAGATGCCGTTTGGGAAGGGCTGCGCATTACAGATGGCAAAGCCATTCAACTGGAAGCGCACCTGACGCGTCTCCTTGATTCAGCCCACGCACTGGCTTTTGCCGACATCCCGTCTCGGGACGCCATTCGACAGGCCATTTTTGATACACTCGAAGCCAATGACATGAGGGATGGAGTCCATTGCCGGATTACCCTCTCTCGCGGACGCAAATCCACCAGTGGCATGGATCCCCGTTTGAATGTACACGGCCCTACCCTCATTGTGGTGCCCGAATTCAAAGGCATGGTCTACGGCGATGAAGGGATACGACTGGTGACCAGTGCGATCCGTCGCAACAGCCCCCAGTTTTTGGACAGCCACATCCACCACAACAACCTGCTCAACAACATCCTCGCTAAGATCGAGGCCAATGTGGCCGGGATGGACGATGCCGTCATGCTCGATGACCGGGGCTTTCTTGCGGAGACCAATGCCACCAATCTCTTTTTGGTCCGCGACGGTGAATTGCTCACGCCGTTTGCCCATGCTTGCTTGCCAGGACTCACGAGACAGTTCGTTATGGATACGGCTGCAGAAGCGGGTATTCCG
>JGI20160J14292_10002094_pt1 | contig 16254 bp, 17 predicted proteins | sample COG_10_FD_14292 | JGI IMG/M metagenome (IMG submission 14292) | reverse complement strand
TGGTATAGTTGATTTTGGGTCACTTATAGGCAATGTGATATATAAATTGTTGATTCGTATAAACTTTGGTATTAAAAAAAAGTTAACCTTATATAGTTTAAAACATAACGCGTTGGGTTTTTGACTTAAAATGCGTCGTCCAATCCGAAGGATGCGGTGGTCGGTCTGGAGTATTCAGCAACCCTTCGTTCAAAAAAATTGGTCTTCCCTTCCAAGGATATCATGTCCATGAAAGGGAAAGGATTCGACACGTTGTAGATCTTTTTGTAGCCCAGACTTTTCATGAGATGGTCTGCCACATACTTTACGTACGTTTTCATCATGTCATCGTTCATACCTTTTAACCCACTAGGCAATGAATGGTCCACAAACGTACACTCCGCCGCGACGGCACTCTGTACGATCGGCAGTATCTCGTCACGGTCCAACGTTGGGCACAACTGGTAGAGTTCGATGGCAAAGTCACGGTGCAACGCTTCGTCTCTACTGATCAGCTCGTTGGAGAATGTTAGTCCGGGACATAGCCCTCTCGTCTTAAGCCAGAAGAGTGCACAGAAGGAGGATGAGAACATGATGCCTTCTACGCACGCAAATGCTATCAGGCGTTTGGAGAAGTTTTTCACTCCTGGTTCCGCTCTCATATATTGCATCGCCCACTCTGCTTTGGCTTTGGTCCCCTCGTGATTATCGATGTGATGGAACAACGTTTTCTTCTGTTCATCGGTTGCGAGCGTGTCGATCATGAGGCTATATGTTTCACTATGCACATTTTCCATAGCCGCTTGAAATGAATACATCGCTCTTGCCTCTGGCAATTGAACCTCCGAACAAAAATTCGTGACAAGGTTCTCCACCACAATGCCGTCCGAGGCTGCGAAGAACCCCAAGATACAGAGAATAAAATCACGTTCTTCTGGATTTAATTTTTGCCAGTCTACGCTGTCCTGAGACATGTCAATCTCGTCCACGGTCCAGAACGACGCGATGTGCTTCTTGTAAAAGGCAAATACGGATGGGTACTTGATAGGGTACAGTACGAAGCGGTCGGGGTTGGGGGTTAACAAGACAGACATTTAATAAAGAAATAAAGTCTTATATACTTATACTTTACAATAAAATAATACATACGGACGGTCGGACTGTTTCGGTATTGAAGACAAGGTGTTCACGTTTCTATCGTTACAAATGACCCATGTCCCGTCTCGCTTCATGCACGAAGCCGTATAATGTCCGCCAAATTGGTTACCAGAATGATTGCACGTGGCGTAAAGCAGGTAAGTTTTTCCGTCTACCTTTATCTTTGGGTCCAAAATGACGGGCGTGGTGTTTTTCCGGTTTCCCGCGAATCGTTTGAGGTGCACGACTAGAATCTTGTTCGGGGAGATATCGATTTGTTTGTTCGATTTTGTTTTCGTCTTGCATCGGTCACAGTCGATAGGAGTATCCAATGTTTCGACGGACGAGAAGCGTTCCAGCAGGGTTTGGACGGGAAGCGTCTCGTTGTTCATCTCAACAGACACTGAAATGAATGGGTACTTTGTATTGGACTGGTTGCCACACTCGCAAGTGACGGTGGAGGAGAAGGTTCCTTTGAACACGTTGTCGGTCTTTACCACTTCGTACAAGGAGTCTATCAAATAGAGAAAGAATTCGTGAGCGTCACACTGGCGCATGACCTGAAACTCCTTGCTTTTGTTAATCTCCTTTATAAAGCTGTACAGCGTTTGCATTGGGGCATCCGTGTAGAACAGATCTATTAGAGGACCGATTAAAGGATGTGATTCTTCGTGGGTTTTGAGGGGATAGACCAAATCTTTACTAAAACGAAGACATTGTACAATACTGTTTATATAACAGGTGTTTCCTAGATTAGGCAATCCTCTGCCTAACATTTTATATATTTACATTGATATTATATACTTAGTTTCTCAATCTCCGACACACAACAATCTTTTAAGACCTGTGCGTTGCAAATGTTCTTCTCTACCGTCTCACGGATCGCCTTCAAAATTTGCTTCTGACCATGCGTCAACGACGGTTTGTTGATTTCGTACAGGTGCAACCCATTCGCATCCGGTAACGCCGACTCTAGATACCGACTTTTATCGATGATTTGAACGCCTGACATTGCCAAACCGATGCGCATAATGTAAAGACATGCGGGGACAAACAAACGAAACGAGAAGGACGTGTTCTTTGCCACTGTCTGTGTAATAAACATCTTCCAATAACCGATTACCAACCTCGTGTATTTACCGATTATCTCGGTCTGCTCTTCCTTCGTCTTCCGTATGAGGTGAGTAAACAATGGTTTCTTTTTCATTTGAGTGACGTAGATAGTCATGACATGCATGTAACACTTGGGTTTGTTCGTGCGCTCACAGTGTCGTTTATACTTATTCACGTGCTTCTCTGCCTCCCGTTTCATATCATTGACCTTGTGCCTCTCGTACTTGATTCGCTTGGTAGAAAACAACAACTTTTGCAAAATGTCTTTCGTAATGTTGACGCACTGTGTTATCTTTATGTTGTGAACGCCAGAATTTCTTAATCGTCCATCTTCAGAACGACTGAACATCAAAGGGTCTCGCTTGTCCTGAATGACAGTAGGGACACAACGTGAGGATATTTGCCAGGAGTGCACCGTCTCCGATTCATACTGGACCCCGCTGACCACACACACCTGACAGTTGTCGTGGTTTGTTATCCGTCCACCGTCGCATTGCGCATGACAGTGGTGAATTTTACCCGTGTTTTTGCACAGGTAGATACTGTAGATACGCTTTGTAACAGTCTTCTCTGACATCCATGGTTCCGGTTTGATGTACTTGCAACGTATGCCCTGTCTGGTACCGTCCGCGTGCACCTCTACGGTCAAATTTTCAATATTGCAAATTTTTGCATTGCATTGATGCGCAACGCTTTTACTCTTGATTATCGCGCGCAAGTGTGATGCAACAGTGGCGGGCGAAGGAGAGCGTTCCATCATGTTTACGGGATATATTATATTTATAATACACTTTGCGTTTAAAGGATTTTTTTTAATCCGAAGGAAACCCGAAGTAAACTGGGTGCTTAAGGACCTCGGTGGTCCACGGTCCATGCCGAACCTTAAATTATTAATTTATTAAATATAAGTACCCTTATGGACCTTGAAGCGAAGCTGAGGCTATTAAAAAATAACTATATATATATTAAATATTATTAATAAAAAATGTTCTGGTTCTTTATAGGAATTGTTATGGGTATATACATAGACCAAACGTTCACTGTGCCCCCTCTTCAAAACTGGATAGACGCTGCTCGTAAGAAAACAATCGAATAATAAAGTATATAAGCCAGATGTACATATGTTACTATGGGAACGATACTGAACGAGGCTGAGTTCCAACGACATTTAAACAATACGTTTATCTTCGATTTAGAATATATAGGCGTACCAAATGAACTAGAGAGCTGCTACATATGGGAAATCGGAGCGGTGCATCTCATGTCGGGCAATGAGTTTACCGTCACCATCGACCCGGGATTTCGCCCACTGCCGCCGCCAATGTCAACTGATTTTGTGAATGTGACCGACGCTCTGTTACAATCAAGAAACGCTGTGAACTACTACGAAGGCTGGAGACGCTTTAGCAAATGGGTACACAACTACACTGACACTACGACGATACTCATAGCACACAATAATTTTAAAAGCGATAAAATTATGTTTGAGGTGGAAAGCAAACGTAGAAAAATCCCCTTGCCGTACCACTGGTGGTTTTTCGACTCATTACTGTACTGTAGAAAAGCAATTCCAAAACAAATGTCCTATACACTACACGATCTATACTATGGATTAACCGGCAAAGCTATAGAAGATAACCACAGTGCGCTGCCGGACGCGAGAGCACTACGCGAGATTCTAACAAGAACAAATATTTATAAAATGAATGGACCTATCTACCCATCGTATTGTACCAGCTTACAAGTAGTGAAATGGCTAGGTCCAGCATGCGAACGTGCATTGTTTGACTGTGGAATCTGTAGTTTAGAGCAGCTCGTAGCCGGGATAGTATCCGGGTACTCAAGGTCCTTACTTCACCACCATGTGGACCTTCGTTCTTTTGTGTTCAAGTACATTACGGAGACTTGTGGTATAATATCAGGAAACAGCTTCAGTATTAGCAATTCCATAATCGAAAAATGGCTACCGTCCGTATAAATATAAACATATAAACTATATAAAATGAAACGATCTAGGGATTACGAACCTGAAATACCTATGAAACGCGTAAGAGAATCGCAAAACGTTGCGGGAAAGCGCAAACGTGTTGAAATAGACCAACAGCGCAAGAGAACAAAGACCACGGAAGACGAAGTACAGAGATTGAGAAAAGAGAAGGAGGTACATGAACGCGAGAGTCTGTTGATGAGGCAGGCATGTTTTTCTGCGGGAAATAGGATTGAACAGTTACAGACAAGAGTTCAAGAGTTAGAGATGTTACTTAATATGCAGAGAGTGCAAATGGAGCGCATTCGGTTGAATAATAATATAACAGTTTATTAAATGTACATGTGATTATCAATTACTACTTCTACATTCGCAAAGTAAGCTTCCATCCCTTTTTTTACATGGTCGTACGTTAGCATCTTCGTCTGCTTTCTCTTCATCCAATTTTGCTTGGAATACTGTAGCTTTGCTTGGAACCCAATGTTCTCCGTGTCCCCACCTGCGTTGGTGAACTTTTTAAAGTGCTTTTGAAACAATTCCTCGCATTTCTTCTGTACATGCCAACCAGATATTGTTAGTTGGCGTTTGAAAATGAGAAATAGCTGCTTCGCATCGTACGGCTGGACCGTGAAAAACCAACCGAATCGTCTTTTTAAACCAGCATTGATATTAAAGAAATGCTCTTTTAGATCTTTTTCATACCCCGCTATTATAATGATGGTATTCGACTTCTCTTCGGACATGAACGCATTCAGTTGATCCAGAGCTTCTTTTCCGTATTCGTCTTTTTCACCGTTCATGAGACTGTAGGCTTCGTCTATAAAGATAACACCGCCAGCGTGTTTATTTAATGTTTTCCTGGTTTTATTGGATGTGTGTCCCATATAGGATCCGACAAAATCGCTCCGATGCAATATCGTAAACGGTATATCATCGTCAAAGAGGTCGAGTGAAATCCATATATTATAAAGAATCTCAGCAACCGTGGTTTTGCCAGTTCCAGGTGGTCCCTGTAACACAGTATTCAAGAAATGTCCATCTAATTTTCCGCCGGTCGTAATAATGAACTGAATCTGAGCGACTATCGACTTCTTTAGCTCTTGCATTCCGATTAAGCCATCCAGTTGTTCTAAATGCTTGCTCAGGTTCGTATAACGTGGCTTTTTCCGGGTGTATCGGATTATATCAGACAATGTTGACTCTTTGCGTTTTCTCTTTCTTTGCATTTATGGATATAGAATACATATTTATAGTGCTTTGACATGTTGGGCAACTCTTTTTGTATTGTACTGAAGTCTCTATACATTTTCGATGAAACAGACAATTACAGTTCTCTAGCTGTATTTTAGGACCAGAGCTTTCTAAACAAATCGCACATCGTGCATCTGAGCTGGTAATTGCGCCTTCGACAGTGAAGCAACCTTCAGGTTTAATGTTTAGCCAATACTGATCGAGTGAGTCGGAGGAAATGGCTTGCATCAACTGAGACTCTGAGTGGAAAGTCAACGGCAAGGTCAATTCGTCCCATACGTCGTACCGCTTGAAGTTGTATCGTATCATCATGTCTATCTCGAATTTGGTAGGAACAACTTCGTATTCTTCCCAATAAACGGTATACCACCCCAGAATAATATCTTTAATATTATAAATGTCAGGGCAAACATGATTCCTTAGAATGATCATAGTAACATACATAAATAACATATACTAAAAATTAGCAGAATACCATAGACTTATGTGACACGCTCTTAACCAAAGTAAGGCGATTGTAATGAAAAGATAGACTACGATGTCTATACTGATAACGGTCAATGCGATCCATTGCAAAACCTCAAAGAAGTAATTGGGACTCGAGATTCCCCACATGAAAAGCATCTTATATTTTGCTTCGAGCTCGCTCTCCGGAATATACCCATCCGGACGTGTGCGCCGCATGCGGTTTAAATCAATGTCATAGAACACGTGCAAACCGAAAAAGATACTTGCCAACACGATGAGTGGAATGTCGTACGTATTCATCTCCGTCAGCTGACTACATGCGTACCCCAATTGTAATCCAACAAATGTGTTGTAAGTTGAAAAGAATAAAACGAATAAAAAAGAAACTGATTTCGTGTCTCGATGCAACGAATTCAAAAGCAGTGGCGAGAAGCTTCTCCATGTGAAATACACAGCAAGAAATATAAGTAACATGCCTCCGGAGCCACTGAGCACACGATTATTGAAGTAATACACTAGCAAAGCTATTAGAGCGGGTACGTTCCGAAGGACACGTGCTAAGGTAGCGGGGATAGGGAGAATACTTAGCTTGTCGCTAAACCTACCATAAGGCAACGGTGCTAGCATCGAATACGTTAGTAACAATCCGCCAAGTATGAAAATGAAGACATTAAACATTTGTTATACACAGACTGACTTTTATACCTATATTAAATAATAATATTGTAATCAATGAACTACATCCGACGGTATGGAAAAAATATAAAGGAAAGAGCTCGACGGTTGGCAGAAAATATCACTTTAGGTAAGCTTCCACCGGTGAAATCCTATACCATGTCAGGTCTGTTCCCGGTACATTTCACGGATAAATATAGGTACGTAGAAAATCTATACCAGCTGACACCAGAGGAGATGAAAAAACGAAACTTCATTGTAGTGCGTTCTCAAAAATATAATATAAAAAGGAAAACGTACAAGGTAAAGACAAAGGGAAGTGTATATGACACCTTCTATAGTCCCGGGATAGATTTACAAGGATGTACGTGTTGTTATTATAGACGAACGCAGTCTAGATGCAAGCACATGTTAGCAGTTAAGCTAAAGTACAAAAACAGCGACCTCAAAAAATTAATATTTTAAATTGGAGTATATAAGTACCAGTTTGTATTAATAAAAATGAAATTTATCCAGTTCATCATACTCCTAATCACCATCACTACCGTCTCAGCGGGTTACAAGTGTACCAGCGCGACGGATTGCGAAGTTACTTGTTCGAACTTTAAGGGAAAAGTTCCAAGACCGTGGATAGCGGTACCTTGGTCTACAGGCACATGTTATTTCCATAATACTGAGACCAGAGAGGACAGAGACTCTCTCCCAAACCTACGAGGACCTTAAACTTAATTTGTGGACCTTTTAGGGTCCTACTAATAAAAGAATTTTACTAAAGTATATGTTTACCCAAAATTTTATAACATTAAAATCAATACTATTTAAATATAAAATAAATTACACAAATGAAACGTTGTCAAGGCGACGATTGTAAAAAAGAACTACCATTGGATTCGTTTCATCCGGGAAGAAACTATTGCAAAGTATGTGTAAACGCGAAACAAAAACGAAAACGTGAGATGGACAAGCAGGACAAGGACAAGATTTGCACAGGAACATGTGGTAAACTGTTACCAGGCATAAAGTTTCATAAAGGATTTAGCGAGTGCAAAGTATGTCGATCAGAGCGCGCGAAACAAAACCGTGACGCGGACAAGCGGGATCATCCAAAGGTTTGCACTACCGTGTACGGTTGTTACAAACTCTTACCTGGCAAATCGTTTGATAAAGGAAAGAACTATTGCAAAGAATGTCACAAGAAGCATATGCGGACCCCGGAATACCGCGAATCGAGAAATGCACGTACAAGGAAGCGGTACAAAGAAGATCCACAGTATGCGATGCGGTGTAGACTTAGACGTCGTATAGGTCTCTGGTTAAAGGGTAAAATCAAATCCGCACCCACCGCGGAGTTGGTCGCGTGTACAGAAAAAGAATGCAATGAATGGTTAGAGTCCCAATTCCTTTCAGGCATGACATGGGAGAACCGAGACCTATGGCACATCGATCACATGAAAGCACTCGACTTATTTGATGCATTAAAACCAGCAGAACAGCGCAAAGCGTGTCATTACACGAATATTCAACCACTTTGGGAAAAGGATAATTTGGCACAGTCCAACAAGGATATCTACGACATGGAGTGGAAAGATGATCACTGGCATATCAAATTAGGAGATGAATACATGTCACGCAAAGAACAGGTGAAAAATAAAATAAGTACACATGATTATTATCCTTTATAAATTACTCGTAAATAAACCTACGCCTGTACTCCTTGTAACGTTTGAAATACAACTCGCACATTGCTTTTTCATTTGGAAAGGACACCATACAAACGTAAGAGATGCCAATGTTGAACTTGTCGAGTTCCTCTACTGGTTTACGGAAGACATCACGGTACATTTTTTGTAGCGGTGTGCTATCGACACCCGATGGAATCAATTCAATCATTGATTTAAGTGTAATTGAAATAAATTCAGCCTTTTCTGACATGTTTATTGATAAAAATCAATGCTTATATACTACCAAAACAGATCCTTTCTATTATATATTAAGCTCCTATGTACATAAATGTCTTTCTTACCAAGATTGACGTGTGATGATGTAGGCGAAAGTATGTCAGCAAAGGTAGCGTACAAACTGGCTGGAGAAGCGACTATGGCGATGATGATTTTGCCACTATGTTTAAAGATTCATACTGTGTTTATGGAGGGTGCCGCGGACTTAGACTCTAAACTTGTCGCAATCACCAATGCGATAAACGCCCTTTGTGGAGAGCTATCGTCCAAATCGGAGAGCATTATTGGAGATATAATACAAATAAAATCCCTCTCCACGAAGCTTAACGATAGCTGTAAATCACTACAAGTCGCTGAACTAGATGTAAAAACGCAATTAAAAAACTATTTCGCCGATGCGGTGTGGTGGATCTTGGAGAAAATAGGACTAGTAGTTGGGAGCTCGGCAGCTACTGTGACATCGGTAGCAGTCATAGCCGACGCTGTAAAGGATAAAGGGAAAGAGATAAGCTACGTAAATTTGATTTGGACAAGAATAATGAATATAAGGCACGATGCGGTTTGCAAACTTGCCGGTGTCTGGGAGAAGCTCGTCGAATCATCTGGATTAATCACCACCATTTGCACGAAGCCGGAACTACTTCTCCCAAGTTATAAGTTAAAATTATAGATTACATCATATTATAGATACTGTCTTTCCCCTTGAAATTGCGATCATCACGTTGGTCCAAACAGTCATCAATCGTATCCAACTTCCATTGGATGCTTTTATACAAATACGGATCAAGGGTGTCCTTTGCAATGACGTATTGTATGTGACATGGATTTTTCTGTCCGATACGATGCACACGATCCTCACTTTGTAGGAGTACCCCGGGTGTCCAGTAGAGTTCCGCGAATATTACATGAGATGCGGATGTTAACGTGATCCCAGTGCCTGCTGCTAACATACTTAAGACCGCTACCTGATATTCACCCGCTTGAAACCCCTTCACATACTCGTGCCGTTTCTCTGTAGGTGTGTCGCCATCGATTCGCATGCTTTTACCTTCACATGCTTCCTCGATCGCGTCCATCAAACCCTTATGGTAACAAAAGACGAGGAATTGCTTTCCATTCAACATCGTATCTTTTATCAAGAGTTCAATTGCACGTGCTTTGCATTCCGCTGTCAACGAGTATAGTTCATTGATGACAACCTTTCTTCTAAAGTCCGCGCGTTTGACTTCTTCTGAACAAGGTGCCATCTTTGGAATCTCACGGTTTAACTCCTTCCACTCTTCGAAGAGAGGTTCCATTTCGTACACGTCGGATCTCTCCAGGTTGATGTGCAACTGAGAACGATGCTTCTGTGGTAAGTCTTTTAAGACATCGCGTTTCAAACGTCGAATCATGCATGTCTTTTTCGCCAACCAATGCACTTCATGCGGATTGCTACTGCCAGTGTCATCCCAAAATCCGAGATGACTCATTTTTCTGTCACAGTACCTCTCCGCAAAGTGCTTGTATTTAGGAAAGAATTCTTTGTTTATCATGTTTACCTGTGAGTACAACTCGCACGGACGGTTGAGTGCCGGGGTACCTGTCAACAGAGTCGCGTACTTTATCTTCTGTACAAGAGGTCTCAATCCTCTAGTACGTTTGGTTTTCGTATTCTTCAAATAGTGCGACTCATCACATATAATGAAATCAAACCCGTATTTCAATAACTCGTCGCGCTTCTTTACTGCTAACTCGTACGAGGTTATCACGGGGTAACCCTCGAGTTCATCGGTCCCTTTGGTCAATAGACAGACTTCTTTGACCCCCAACCACTTTTCGAACTCACATTTCCAGTTGAAACGTAGGTATGCGGGACAGATAACCAGAACCTTTGTCGTTTTGTAATAGTGAGTCAACGCTATCGCTTGTAATGTTTTGCCCAAACCCATATCGTCCGCGATGAGTGCTCTGCCATTGAACTGCCTTATAACATGTTCGATTCCGTCTCGTTGGTATTGAAACATCTTTTGGTACAATTCGGTCTTTTTAAACGAGTCATCAAACGCGTGATTAGTCTTTAACGATAGTGCTTTCTCTACCGTTTCAGGAACGCACTCGATAAAGAATCCTTTCTCCATACACTCATCAACCGCGCTGTTCACATCGTCCATGCTAATCTCATATGTATTGCGGTCCGTCACCAGTCGCTTCAACTCTACGTTGGAACGTTTTATTTTAATAACAAGTGTATCTTCATTTTTTAAAGAAAAGACCGCGGTTGGGATCTTCCTTCTTCTTTTATGTTGAAAGAATACAGCGCTCATACCAATAATCGAGTGAAGTAATTTATATTGTATTTTTACTCGCTTTTACCGCGCTACGCTTTTTCTGACCAAATGTCCATAGGTCGAATGTGCTTTAGGTCCTTATCCTTAGGGTCCACAAGGTCCTTATGGTCCTTATGGTCCTTATGATCCTTGGGAGGCTCCGTTTAGAGCTTCAAAAAATAAATAAATTGTTTCATAAAATCATGGGACATGTGTGTGCACAAAAATGGAGGACCATCCGTACTACGAATCGTTTAATCACTGGTTCTATAATTGGGTTCATGACGAATATCCTTATGATAGAATTTTCTTTGACAATACCTTTTCCAAACTAAACCTAGAAGACCGCGAGCATCTCAATTCGGGTTTGGACAGGGGTTATTTAGAGTTGTACCTTGATAGCAATGACGACGATACGTGCGTAGAATATGAATATGATCTCCATGGGGAATTAGAGGAAGAGGATGATATCACCATAATCTATTCACCCTGTAAGATTATCATTGATATGCACCTCTTCCTCTACCCTGATGACCTGTCAGATCACTTGAAGGTCCTTTACGATGTGGGGGTCCTTGTACCACCACACGAAAATCGAATTCATTCAACTCGGAGAATTTCAAGTCGTTAAAATAATATTAATTAAATTGTTTAACTTACTAACGATGGAACACGTTTATCTCCATTGGTTTTACAACTGGGTCCACAGTGACTACGGAGATGGATATAACTACTTTGTAGATTCAGTGTCCGTTTTACAGGAAGACGACCGGGAATATCTGATCGATGGGATGAACAATGGTTTCATCTCTGTACACGTTGAGGCACACTGTGATATTTACAACTGTGTTCGTTACCTTGAGTATGACCCGGAGGAACATGGTCTGTTGGACGAGGATAATGAAATCATTATTTATTTGAAGGTACATAAGTTAGAAACTTGGATGTCCACCTATTTGACCCCCGACGTATACGCGGACCATACGAAGGTCCTTAAACAACGGCGTAAGGACCGTTGTTATTTGCGTAGATGCACAAGGGCGGTGAGCAGATAAATTATTATTATTTTAAACCTAATTTAATTATTAACTATTTAATTAAACTTAAACCATGTCAAACATGATTGATTCTATTGAATTCAGCATCTGGACCGCGGAAGATATACGCAAAGAGTCTGTTGTTCACGTAACCGAAAAAAGAAGTTTTGAAAGTGGCGTCCCGGTAGAAAATGGACTACGGGATCCACGTATGGGTCCCACCAGAGGCAAGTGCGTGACATGCGGGGAGAACAAGCGCAACTGTGATGGGCACTTCGGTCATATCGAATTAAGTAAACCGGTCTATCACATTTCATGGGTTACCAACATAGTCCATTGGTTACGATGCATATGCAACGAGTGTGGGGCGAATCTCATCAAAAACTTTGACACAAGGGTTCACCGGAATCGAGTCCTATCCTTCTACAGCAAGCATGTTTACAGCAAGTGTCCTTCGTGTGAGAAGAAGCAACCAAAATATACATGGAACAGGGAGAGGCATGTTATCGACAAAAGCAAACAAGAATATCCAATCGAAGAAGTTCAAAACCATCTAAAAAGAATGGATGAGACCATTCTGACAAAGACCGGTCTTGCGCACCCTTACGACATGATCCTGACCGTTCTACCGGTTCCCCCTCCCTCTGTTCGTCCGACTATCATGCAAGGTTCGACTGTAAGGGGCGAGGACGACCTAACGTACCGGTTGATACAGATCATGCGAGCGGGCGATAAATTGGAGCGTGGCATCAAAGACGAAAGACCTCCCCATGTACTTTCCAACTACCGCGAAGGTCTACAAAACTCCGTCACCGGTTACATCAACCATGAGAAACTTGGCAACTCAAAAGCGGGTTCTTCCAAACGTGAATACACCTCTCTTACAGCACGGTTGAAAACCAAAGAAGGAAGAATGCGAGGTACACTGATGGGTAAGCGTTGTGACTTTACAGGACGCACCGTCATTACCGGGGATGACAATCTTGGAATGCACGAGATAGGTATCCCAATCAGCGTGGCAAAAAAACTGACCGTCCCCGTAAAGGTTACCGGGTACAACCGAGCGTTACTTCAGGAACTTCTAACGGAAAAGGACTCTCCTGTTAAGTTTGTAATGAGACCCAATGGATCAAGGGTGGATCTATCCTTTGTAAATCGCAACACAATATCCCTCGACGTTGGTTGGACTATCGAACGATCATTGAAGGACGGAGACATCGTATTGTTTAATAGACAACCTTCATTGCATAAGATGTCGATTATGGCGCATGAAGTTCGTGTCTTACCGTATAGTACGTTTCGCATGAATTTGTCGTGTACAACACCGTACAATGCGGACTGTAAGTAAGCTTCTTTCTCTTACCCTTTTTATATAAAAACTAACCCTTTTTATATATATTTTATATATTTTTTATATACAGTTGACGGCGACGAGATGAACATACACGTTCTACAGACCGTAGAGTCACAGGCAGAGGCAAGGAACATTATGGCAGTNAAGTACCAACTCGTTTCACCACAGAGCAATCGTCCAGTCATGGGAGTCATACAGGACTCGTTGTGTGGTGCGTACCTACTCTCCGACGACAATGTGACATTGACCAGAGCGGAGATGATGTACTGTGTGTTAAAAATACCAGGATGGGACGGTGTATTCAACGAACAAGACGTTTACACTGGTAAAGACCTGATCTCGTACACTCTACCTATGGTCAATTGGTCCAAAGGAAACATAGTCATCGAGAAGGGTGAGTTCCTGAGTGGAAGAATGAGCAAAAAGGCGTTGGGACGATCGGACGGATCTCTGATCCATGTCATGTACAATGACTGTGGTCCAGACGAGACCATTCTCTTCATCAACCGTCTCCAGCGCGTCGTTCACGCGTTTCTAATGATGCGCGGGTTCTCCGTAGGCATTGGGGACATGTTGTCTGATGTAAGCGTCCGAGAAGAAATTGACCAGGCATTTATCGATGTGGAAGGAAAGTCTGAACAAGAGATAAACCAGCGTTTGAATATCTGTCGTGACACGATGGGGACCATGGTTCAGAAACCATTAAACGACTCAAACCGTCTGTATACAATGGTTCACAGCGGTAGCAAAGGTTCCAATATCAACATCAGTCAAATCATGGCAGTCGTTGGACAGCAGAACCTGTGTGGTGCACGCATCCCAAACACGTGGACCAATCGTACCTTACCCCACTTTGAACATGGGTCATGCGGACCCAAAGAACGAGGTTTCATCCAGCACTCCTACGTTGAAGGACTAGATCCACATGAGGTTTGGTTCCACGCAATTAGTGGGCGCGAAGGTCTGATTGATACCGCGATTAAGACCAGTACCACTGGTTACTTACAGCGTCGGTTCATGAAGGCGTTGGAGAACATAACCATATCTTACGATGGCAGCGCACGGAACGCGGACGGTTCTATCGTTCAATTTCAGTACGGGGACGATGGGTTTGACCCAATGCGCATTGAAAATCAATATCTACCCGCGTGGGATCTTCCTGGGAAAGACTGTGATTACTTGCATGAATTAAACAAGTGGCGTGACAACGGAACGAAGGATACCGCATGGTTCCAGTTACCTATACCAATACGACGCATTATTCACAATACCAAAACCTTGTTCGCGTTCCCTAGTGCAAAAGTCACCGAAGAGCAGTCACAGAAGATTATCGACTCTCTGATAGATGATATTGACAACGAGATGATACGAATCAATATCCGTAGTCATTTAAAGGCGAAGAATGACTTTACCGTGGATGAGTTGGAGCACATTGCACATAAGATACGGGAAGAATACCAACGTGTACAGGCAATTCCAGGAGAGTCTGTTGGAGCAATAGCGGCACAAAGTATAGGTGAACCCGCGACGCAAATGACTCTCAACACGTTCCATTTCGCGGGCGTAAGTAGCATGAACGTTACTCTTGGTATTCCAAGACTGGAAGAGTTGATCAATTGTACCAAAGGAGAGCGTCTAAAGACCCCCTTGACCATCATACAGACGGAAACCCCCGACGATCTTCTCAAGACATTGAAACATATCCGCATTGGAGATTTGGTCGAAGCATCGTTCGTAACGGACGCACCAGATGTCAAGAGCATGGCATTGTATTATCTGTTCCCCGATCTAGACCTAAAACCGTTGGAAAAGGGTAAGAAAACACTGGTTTTGCATTTTAAAGAGTGGTATGATGTCGCACTTATAAAGAAGGCGTTGGATTTGGATAAAGTCACATGCGCATACACGGACGGTCCGAAATCCATCTTTCATATACAGATGTTGGGCGGTCGCGGCGAACACAGCATTGACCTGTACTACGAGCAGGTCATTAAACTGTCCTCTGTGCGCGGCATTAAGGGTGCGGAACAGACCATAAAGGTCAAACCACCGGGGAAAAACAAGTACCACATCGAAACGTCATTGTACGACATAGATAAACTGAAGGAGTTGGATCCATTGTCTATCGCAATGAACACGATCAACACCAACGACATTCATATGGTTGCAAAGACCTACGGGATTGAGGCGGCGAGAAACACGGTTATTAGAGAGATTCGACAGATACTAGCGTATTATGGGATTTATGTTAATGTACGGCATATAACTCTTGCGGTGGATTGGATGACCTGGATCGGGACATTGACACCACTTACTCGTCATGGTATTCGTAAAGTCGATAAATCACCCCTCAAGCGGGCAACCTTTGAAGAAGTCGTTGAAGTCTTCAATCAGGCAGCGTGTGCGAAAGAAGTCGATCACCTTAACGGCATTTCAGAGTGTATCATCATGGGAACTCCTCCTAAATCTGGGACGAATCGAATCCAGGTAATTCTGGATGAGGTGATTGAGCGTGAGAACGCAATTCCCTTTCCGGAGAACAAGTGGGAGACCGACCTTCCATGGGCAACCGAAGAAGACGATGAGGCGGACATTTATGGGGATGTTCATGATCCGTGGGCAGATGAGCGTCAACCTTGGGAGAAACCACCTCTTCTTCTTCCACCTGGTATGGGAGTTCCAGGTCAGTTGGGGTTTCAACCTGGTATGGGAGTTCCAGGTCAGTTGGGTTTTCAAACATCCATGTATCCTCAGGGTCCTCCAATGTTTCAGACAGGTCCTCCTCCAATGCACGGATTTCATCCACCGGTTCAGGCGGCGTTGGGGAACGCGAAACAGTTGTTAATTCCAGGTATGCAGGCACCTCCCGTAAACCCAATAGTCGCACCACACGATTCCCCAATGAGTCCGGCGTATTCACCGGCAAGTCCCGCGTANNNCCCGACGAGTCCCGCGTACGACCCGAATTCCCCGAAGGCGTATTCCC
>JGI20160J14292_10002093_pt1 | contig 16258 bp, 17 predicted proteins | sample COG_10_FD_14292 | JGI IMG/M metagenome (IMG submission 14292) | reverse complement strand
AAAGGCCTCTCTGCGGTGCTCATCGCTTTTAGCCGATTGCTCTCGATGAAATGTAGCGTTTCTACGCGCCTCTTTAGCTGCTTTTCTCTCTGCGCGGCGGCGCCGCCGTTCAGCACGACGGCCCGTGTAAGCGGGTTCATTGGGGTCGACATCGAAGGCTACCCAGCAGACGATATAACCGAGCAGGGTAAACGGGCCGAACAGGAAAAGTGATCCTAGCGTTGCAAGTCTGACCCAAAAAGTTTTTATCTCAAGGTAGTTGGCGATGCCCGCACAAACGCCTGCAATGCGGCCTTGCCTGGGGTAGCGGTAGAGTGGCTTGCGGTAGTTCAACTTGCGAAAGTGCTCTGCGGTGTCGGCGCCGCGAAAGTAGTCCTGTACCGAGTCAGGTGTTATGCCTCGGTCAAGGACGAAATAGGTAATAACGTACGCGATGAGTAACGTCGGCCAACTAATAACACAGATAACAAAGATGACGCGGACCAGAGCAGTGGGGAGGTCGAGCCAGCGTGCTATGCCGGCACAGACGCCAAGCCAGCGAGCATTGTCCGAATCGAGATTAAGCGTCGCGCGCAGTCTAGGATTGCTCATTGTTAGCCCTCCAGTCTGGTACCTCGGCATCGAGAATCGATTCGAGTATGTCTATGCGCTCGGTAAGCGACTGCGCCATCGACGAGAGATCATCTAAGTTGTACTGGCTGCCTGCCTGCACGGATATTTTGTGTCGATCCTTGCGGGCAAGCAAAATCCAGAACGTGACAAAAGAGAGGACCATGCCGACGATTGAGATGATGAAAACGAAAGCATTCATAATAGGTGCCTGTTTTTTACAATTGCCCCGAGCGTTAAGGAGGCCATTGGATAAATGGGTTGCCGAGGTGTTGTCGCACGCAAGTACAGTGAACACTGGCGCTAAGCGCTAGATTGAGAGTCTAGCGGTTCGCAGCGCCATCGCCTATGGCTGCTCGGCAGCGTTAGCAGCCGATTTCGCCATCTTTGCCTTAAGTGCGGCGAGTTCGGCATCAATTTGCTCCTGGCGCTCTAATTCTTCGAATTCGCTCTGTAAGCCGCGCTGTTCGACATGCCCCGTCTCGAGTTGTCCTTCCATCTGATCGATTTTGCGCTCGAAATGCTCAAATTTGTTGAGCGCGCTGTCTATGGTGTGGCTTTTGAGTTTGTCGTGGACGCTTAGGCGGCTTTCTGTTGCTCGGGTGCGCAGAAGAATAGTCTTCTGACGCGCGCGCGCATCGTTAAGCTTGGCTTGAAGGAGTTCGATCTCGCTGCTGAGTTTGTCGAGCGTTTCATCGAGCTTTGCGAGGTCTGTCTCGGTAATCGCAACGCTTGAGTTAATCGCCGAGCGTTCGACCAAGGCTGCTTTAGCGAGATCTTCTCGTCCTTTCGACAGAGCGAGCTCAGCTTTTTGTTCCCAGTCGTGCGATTGCTTATGCAGGGTATCGACGCGACGCTTGAGTGTCTTTTTGTCGGCGATCACTTTCGCAGTCGTGCTGCGAACTTCAACGAGGGTTTCCTCCATTTCCTGAATGACCATACGGATCATTTTTTCGGGGTTCTCTGCTTTGTCGAGCAAGGCGCTGATGTTGGAGTTTACGATGTCCGAAAGTCGAGTAAATATGCTCATTGCTGTTTTCCTCTGTCTGTCATGTGCCTCGTTTGTGAGGCAGCCGTTTCGCTTTATTGGCGGGTGTCCTGTCGGTATTTGATTCAGCCTTCGCATGTGCTGGATCGGGCCGAGGCACCCTTTATTGCTGTCTGGTATAGGATTTGCATAGACTGTGCCAACTTGGTAGTTCTTAGTAAGATACTGATATTATTACTGTAAATTTTCTATCTGAAAGTTTATCCGCCCCGAGGTGGTCAAATAAGCTACCTAGTAGTAATTTTGGCCACACAGGAATAGTTCAGCGAGTTCAGCCGGGCGAACCTAGTTCGCTAAAACTCATGGGCGCCAAATTGCGCTTTTGTTGTCATCGAGAAAAAAGGAAAAGAAATAGCATGGATCAAAAAGCGGCGGATAGAGACACTGCGGGAGGCACGGCGCCTGCCCAAGTGCCTCGAATGATCGGCGAGTCAGCGTGTTTCCTGGAGATGCAGGAGCATATTTCGCGTGTGGCACCGCTCAATAAATCGGTGCTGATCGCAGGCGAGCGAGGCACCGGCAAGGAGTTGATCGCAGCGCGCCTGCACTACCTCTCCTCGCGATGGGATGCGCCGTTTCTCAAAGTTAACTGCGCAGCGATGAGCGAGTCGCTGCTCGAAGCACAGCTGTTCGGGCACGAGGCAGGGGCTTTTACTGGTGCGACGAAGCTGCGTAAAGGCTATTTCGAGCGCGCCGATGGAGGCACGTTATTCCTTGATGAGTTGGCAACGACTGCGATGGCCGTGCAAGAAAAAATACTCAGGGTAATCGAATACGGTGAGTTTGAGCGGCTCGGCGGTAACGAAACATTGACGGTCGACGTTCGCCTTGTCGCAGCAACGAATGAAGACCTGCCTAGGCTTGCCCGTCAGCGTAGGTTTCGAGAGGACCTATTAGACAGGCTCGCTTTCGACGTCGTCACGTTGCCGCCCCTGCGGGCGCGCGGCGAAGATATTCTGATCCTCGCTGAGCATTTTGCAGTGGGTATGGTGAAAGAGCTTGGTGGCGAGGCCTTCATGGGATTCGGTGATCGCGTGCAAAAAGCACTCGTGCGGTATTCGTGGCCGGGGAACATTCGCGAACTCAAAAACGTGATCGAACGTGCGGTCTACCAGAATGAAGAGGGCGCGATCAATGCGCTTGTTTTCGATCCGTTCGATTCGCCTTACCGCCTGGGTAGTGCGAGTAATGCAGTCGGGTCTGAAGAGGGCGGAGAGATAGGCGGCGGCAGTGGATCAGGTGATTCGAACCCCTCAATCGGCAACACTGCTGCATCTGGTCTGAATGCTGGAAAAGTGTTGGATGGAGCGGAGATAGACTTTAAACAAGAGGTACAAGATTTCGAAATAACACTGCTCAAACAGGCGCTTGAGCGTGCGCAGTTTAACCAAAAGAAGGCCGCAGAGCTGCTGTCGGTAAGCTATCACCAGCTCCGCGGCTATCTTCGCAAATATGATTTGCTCGGCTAAAGTGAAAGAAAAATTCAGCCGTTTTGTTACTTGGGTGATTTAGTCGTCCTTAGATACGGCAGCACGACATTGATCTCGCCAAATTTTTCTCTCGCCGCCGCATCATCCTGTGACAAGGCTACGATGACGTCTTGCCCTGAACCCAGTTCGCCGGTGTTGCTATCGGCGTTTTATAGGTGGTTTGCAAGGCGTCTAGTGCACGCAGTACTTCGGCGAATTTGAATCGGTTTGAGCCGACTTAGTTCAGCATAGCTTTGTACACGGCAGCCTGCGCTTTGGTGAGATCCATTGGCGCGCCGGCTGGGCCGCCACGAACCTGCGCCATATAGAGCATAAAAAAGTCATTAGTCGGGTCGACGATAAAGACCGTGCCACCTACGCCTTGCCAACCGAAATTGAAAGGGCCCTCATTGTCTGCGCCTGGGATCGGCTGGAGGTGAAATCCAAGCCCCCAATCGCCGCGTGAGCCAAAGAAGTAGGCACTGCGGTCAACACTATCGCCGATGAATTTCTGCTGCATTGCGGTAAGCGTGTCAGCCTCTAGGATCCGAGTGCCATTGTATTCGCCGCCGCCGAGCAACATGCTCGCGAAGCGCACATAGTCTTCGGTCGTCGAATGCAGGCCGCCGCCGCCGCTCAGCATCGGCGTCACGACAGTAGGGTCAGCCATCTCGCCATGGATAGGGTGTGCGATTCTAGCGGCTTTGCTGACATCGACGAAAAAGGTTGTTTCATCCATGCCTAGCGGCGCGAAAATTCGCTCATTCAACAGCGCGTCGAGGGGCTTGCCCGCCGCGACTTCGATCACTGCGCCGAGCACATCGGTTGAGCGGGAATAGTTCCATTTAGTGCCGGGTTCGAAACGAAGGGGAAGCGCCGCCAAGTTTTGTGCGAGCGTTAAAGCGGTGATGTCGGAGCGCAGCGAGCCTGCTTGAAAGTACATTTTCCCGAGCTCACTTTCTGGGTCGAAGATGCCGTAGATGAGGCCAGACTCGTGTGTTAGGAGGTCTTGCACTGTCATCTCATTCGCGGCGGGAGTGATTGCGCCGGTCTCTTCGTTGATAATCGTCATGTTGGCAAATTCGGGAATGTATTTTGACACCGGATCCGAGATTGCGAGGAGGCCATCTTCGACGAGGGTCATTGTTGCAACGCTAACGATGGGCTTGGTCATCGAATAAATGCGGAAAAGCGTCTGCTCATCCATCGGGGTAGATTGCCCCGGACCCTGTGTGCCTGCGGTTTCGAGAACACCAACGCCTTCGCTATTGCCGACTAGAAGAATGTTGCCAGCGATAAAACCGCCGTCTACCGCTGCCTGCATTTGCGCGTTGATATCGGCGATTTCTTTGGAATCGATACCAAATTCATTCGAGTCTATTTTTGTGATCGAGCTCGCATGGGCGCCGCCATGATGATCTGCTGATACGAAAGATGAAGCGAGGAGGGCTGCTGCCGCGATCGCGGTAGCAACAGAATTTAAGCGGGTCATTTTAATTGTCCTTGGTGATCGGGTAGTCGAGTTATTCGCTCGAGTCTACCCGATCAACCTGTTAGGGACAATTAGCCCGCTGTGGCGATCAGGATACGTCGCCATGCAAACAGCAATGTCTAGTCGAAATCGCGCAGCAGAGATTCACGAATCATCTCAGGAACTGGATCGACTGCCACTTGGTAGTTTATGTGCTCGCTGCGGACGACCCACTTTGCACCGGCCTTGGCGGCGGCGATCATCTCATCACTAAACTCGAAACGTAAAAAATGCACAGCCGAGGTTTTCTCCTCAGTACTGCGCTCGAGATCTTCGTTCGCTATCGGATAGACCGCTGCAAAGCCGTCTATCTGGATAGAGACCTGAGTTTCGATTCCGATGAGTTGGCCCAGCCGTTCGCGGCGCTCCTCCTCGTCCGGGAATTCGAGCATGAAGGTTGCTTTGAGGTTTTTACCATCGGGAATGAGCGGGTTGTAAGCTTCGAGTTCACCTTCAAGGTCCTCAGTTCCCCGTATTTTTTCAGCGCGAATGAGCTCGAGTACTTGATAGCGCATAACCATATAGTCTTCGAAATGAATCGATGCGTTATCTCCAAGTGGGAGTCGACGCGTTTGCTTGTGATCCATCATCGACTGACGAATTGCAGGGCGCTGTGCGTTGTACTCTTCGATTGAGAGCAGATCTGTCAATGCTATTTTCTTCATAGTTATCCTATCTAAAACGTTTCGGTGATGCGCCGAGTCTTCGCCGTTAAATACCGTAAGCGAGGCACAGCAGGTCAAGTGGGTGAATGGCGTCTTGGCTATCCTTGGCCTTATTTTTTAGGTTGTTCTCGATATGACGACCGGCGACAGGGCAGTCGCTGCCGTAATGATCCGGCGCCTGTTGCTCTATCTGTTTGACAATCGGGCGAGCGATTTTGTTGGCGAACTCGAGTGTCTCCGACTTAACGCCATAGGTTCCGTCGTGGCCCGAACAGCGTTCGATGTTTTTCACCATAGTGTCTTGAATAAGTTCGAGTACGAGCTTGGTTTTTGGGCCGATGTTTTGCACACGTTGGTGGCACGCGACGTGATAGCTGACGTTGCCAAGTGAGTGTTTGAAGTCTAGGTTCAATCGGCCTTCTTTATGCAATTTGTGCAGGTATTCAAAGGGGTCGAAAAATGCTTTGGCGACCGCCTGCACTTGCTCGTTCTCGGGGAACATCAACGGCAGCTCTTGCTTAAACATCAGCACACACGAAGGCACTGCTGCCACGATTACATTGCCAGCCTTAACTGTCTCGTAAAGCGCTGGGATGTTTTTCTCCATAAGTTTCTCGACGGTCTTGAGGTCGCCGAGCTCGAGTTTTGGCATGCCGCAGCAATGTTCGCGCGCAGCGAGGTCGACCCCGACACCATTGTGCTCGAACACTTTAATGACGCTATCGGCTATCGAAGGTTCGTTGTAATTGCAATAGCAGGTGGTGAACAGGGTGACGCGTTCGTGCACGGTCGCGTTCGCAGCCTGATTCTCGATGGCTTTGTTCGCGGCCTTTTGAGGGTCGAAAATGAGCGCACCATGTGTTTGCCGCGCCGGCTTGCTGGTGTAAGGAGGCAATTTGGCGTCTTTATGAATGCCAAGTGTTTTGTCGAGCATCGCGCGGATGGGTGCTGTCTTATTGCCAACATTCACAAGTGTGTTGATACCCGGCAGTGAGGCAACTTTGCCGATCATATCTGTGCTGGTAATGATGTTATCGCGGAATTTGGTGTCGCCCTTTTTGAAATTTATCGCCTTCGCGCGCAGCATGAGATGAGGAAAATCGACATTCCACTCATGGGGTGGCACGTAAGGGCATTTTGTCAGATAGCACAGATCGCATAGATAACACTGGTCGACCACTTTGTTATAGTCAGCAACATCGATGCCATCGACTTCGAGTGTTGGACTTTCATCGATCAGATCAAACAGGGTAGGGAAGGCATTGCAGAGACTCACGCAGCGTCGACAGCCATGACAAATATCATAGACGCGCTCGAGTTCTTTATTGAGATTGTCTTCGTCCCAGAACTGTGGATCGTTCTGATTTAGAGGGTGACGAGTGGGGGCGTCGAGGCCACCTTCTCTTCCTTCGTGCGCCATAGCCAAACTCCGAGAGATCCTGTGCGTGATCTTCTTCCGTGTGAATGCGTTTTTTGGGTGTTTTTAGAGTAGCTCGAAGGTGTCGAGCCTTGCCGCTGCCAGCGTCGCCAATAACCACTCGGGCTCGAGGGGTTATTGGCGTTTGCTACGCGTATTAGTCGTCTAGCGCGTCCAGAGCCTTCTGGAAGCGATTTGCGTGTGAGCGCTCTGCTTTAGCGAGAGTCTCCATCCAGTCAGCTATCTCATCGAAGCCTTCGTCGCGCGCATCTTTCGCCATACCTGGGTACATGTCTGTGTACTCATGTGTCTCGCCGGCCACTGCTGACTTGAGATTGTCTTCTGTGCCACCCATCGGCATACCAGTGGCAGGGTCACCTACCTCTTCAAGGTATTCGAGGTGGCCATGAGCGTGTCCAGTTTCACCTTCGGCAGTTGAGCGGAAGAGTGCTGAAACGTCGTTATAACCTTCCACATCGGCTTTCTGCGCGAAGTAGAGATAGCGGCGGTTAGCTTGAGACTCGCCTGCGAAGGCGGCTTTCAAGTTGTCTTCGGTTTTAGAACCTTTTAATGACATGGTGTTCTCCTAGTTTCATTTGCAAATAACGCGAAGCGAGCTGGCCTCGACAGGATAACGATTAAACGCGATGGCTAGATGACCCATCACGAATAGGATGGCAGTCTAGGCGATGCTCATTCAACACTCAAATTGAATTTATCGAGTGCCAGCATCGTTTTTTTCGATTACCATCAGGTTATGTCTCCTTCAATAAAACAGCTTAAATACCTTTGTGCCGTCGCTGAGCATAAACACTTTACCAAAGCCGCTGACGCGTGCTTTGTTACTCAGTCGACGTTGAGTGCCGCCATTGCCGAGCTCGAATCGCAGCTCGACGCAAAAGTTTTCGAGCGCAATAAAAAATCCGTCCTCATTACGCCTTTGGGCGAGAAACTATTGAAGCAGGCGCGGGTGATCTTGGGCGATGTCGAAGATTTTGTAGCGCTCGCTAAGGCGCATGCCGAACCGCTGTCCGGTGATCTGCGTCTCGGGGTGATTCCCACTATCGGCCCCTTTCTTTTGCCGCCGATGCTTGGCAGTTTGCGCCGAAATTTTCCTAAGCTGAAACTGTTTCTCAAAGAAGAGATGAGCGCCCAACTCGAGCGCCAATTGCAGCAAGGCAAACTCGATCTCATTATTCTAGCCTTGCCTTACCCGCTGCCCGATATGGAAGTGATTAGTTTATGTAAGGATGAGTTTTTGCTTTGTCTTCCACCGGGCCATGCCTTTGAAAAACTCAAGCAGGTCGAACAAGGACAGTTACGCGGCGAAAGCCTGCTGCTTTTGGAGGAGGGCCATTGCCTTAGGGATCATGCACTCGAGGCTTGCCAGCTAAAGGCGGCAGCGACCGACATCGTATACCAAGGCAATAGCCTGCATACTCTCGTGCAGATGGTCGCCAACGGACTCGGGCTTACACTACTGCCTGCCATGTCTGTGGCCGCCGACGTTTTAGGCGACACGCATTTGAGTATTAAGCATTTCAGTAATGAAAGCGTAGATCGAGAGATAGGCATGGCATGGCGTAAGACTGATCCGCGCCGTGACGATTATTTGCTGCTCGCTGAACACATCAAAGCGCATCTGGCGACATCCAGCAAACTCAGCGCGAAAGCCCAGAAATGATGTCTATCAGCGTCGAGGTGAAGCGCTCGCAACTCTCGTGGCGCAATAATAATTGGAACGGCAATACTCACACCAAGCCTAGAGAAGGGCGCTAGGTGAGGGTTTACGCGGTCTCTGATATCCATGTTGACTACCCTCAGAATCTTACATGGGTACTGGGTATAGATCGTCACGAATACCAAGCAGATGTGCTGCTGCTCGCAGGAGATGTCTCTGAAGACCTGATGCTGCTCGAACGTGTGCTGCGTGGCTGCGCTGAGCGCTTTGCCAAGGTTGTGTTTGTGCCAGGCAATCACGACCTTTGGGTGCGCCGCTGTTCTTATAATTGTTCGCTTGCGAAATTTAAGGCGATTCAACGCCTTTGTAGCGAAGTAGGTATTGCAACAGAACCCTTCGAGTACGCAGGCGTCGAATTCATCCCGCTGCTGTCTTGGTATGATTTTTCGTTTGCCGCGCTGGATAGGTCGCTGCGTCTTGGTTGGCGCGATTTCTCTGCTTGCAGCTGGCCGGCTTCGCTACCAGATAGCCAAGCGGTGACGCGCCATTTCCACCAGCTCAACGTAGGCGTTTTCGAGTGGGCCAAAGCGCGGTCGGAGCAAGGGCTCGCCCAGCGAAGCGGGGAAAAAGTATGTCCGCGAATCAGCTGTTCGCATTTTTTACCTTCTATCGATGTCATGCCCAGCTGGGTGCCTGAGTCTAAGCGCACAGTCTATCCAGTGTTGGGAAGTGCCGAGCTAGGCGCGCAGGTGCGTCTCCTTGCGCCAGACATTCACGTGTACGGGCATAGCCACGTTAATCAAACTATCGAGATAGATTCTACACATTATGTGAATAATGCCTTCGCAACGCCAAAGGAAACGCGCATCGCGGCAAAGCAGCTGCGCTGTATTTACGACAGCGACGATGGCAGAGTGCTCTCGCGGCTTAGTGAGCTCGCGAAAAGCGGAGGACTATGGTCATGAGCGAGAGTATTGATGTGTGGATACTCGACTCGTCTGAGTTCGAGTTGGCAGACCTCGAGGCGAACACCATAAGCTTATTGAGTGCTCCGGAGAAGGCTCGGTACGCGCGCTATGATCTTGCGCGCAGCAAGCGGCAGTTGCTGCTCGCGCGCCATGCTGAGAACCGTACTTGCCCGTTATGTTGAAGACGAGGTGCTACAGATAAGCCTCGGGGCGCATGGGCGTCCACAACTCGTTGGCGAAAGCGACCTGTCGTTTAACCTGTCACATTCGCGCGACCGCGTCGTGGTTGCTGTCACTCGGCTGGGAGTGGTGGGTGTGGATGTAGAGTATGCGGCGCGACAGCGCCGAGTCGAGAAGTTGATAGCGCGCTATTTTTCTCAGCGCGAGCAGTCTGCGCTTCTCGCGCTTCCTGAGTCTTCTAGGTTGCCCCGATTTTATGCGCTGTGGGCGCTCAAAGAGGCGTATATCAAGGCGAGAGGGCTAGGTCTAGCCATACCGCTTGCTGATTTTAGTTTTAGTTTTGCCGAGGATGCTGGCGCGAGCGAGGCCTATGTCAAACCACAGGGCTCTGTGAGTATTAGTTTTGAGGGTTCTTTGGCTGCCCAATCGCCGACGCCATGGCGTTTCTGGCGGGGCGCGTTGGCGGGCGAGGAGTACGCGTTTGGTCTTGCCCTACATTCTTCTGGCGAGCCTCACCGGGGCAGGGATCTCTCGAGTGATGCAACGGCGGGCCACAAACAACGCATCGAACTCACTGTGCGTTACTGCGATGCCGCGCTGGGACTCGAGCATTGGCGCGACGCTTAGCCCCGCGCCCAGCATCTATGCTTAGCCGTCCACCCCATCATCGAAAGTCGTGCTGGGTGCGCGCCACATCTTCACTGTTTTAATCACATTGTCTTTAACCTGAACTATCTCCGCGTAATAGCCCTCGAGATTAATGCAGACCGAAGAGTCTGGAATCGATTCAAGTGATTCGGTTAGCAACCCGTTTAGTGTTTTGGCGCCAGTGCTATCGAGGTCCCAAGAGAGCACCCTGTTGATATCGCGCACACTCGCAGAGCCGTCGATTAAGAAACTGCCGTCCTCCTGAGGGTGAATGTCTTTGCTGCTTGCAGCGAGATCGGTCGTAAATTCGCCAACAATTTCCTCGAGAATGTCTTCGAGAGTAATAATCCCTTTGACCGCCCCGTATTCATCGACGACTACAGCCATGCGTTCCTTCTTCTGCTGAAAATTGAACAATTGTGTGTGTAGCGGCGTGCTCTCGGGGATGAAATAGGGCTCGGCGGTTTCCTGCAGCAATGCTGATTTGTTTAGTTCTGCGATGCCTATTAGTTTGCCCGTACTGCGCAGATGCAGCACGCCAACGATATTATCGATATTGTGTTTGTAGACCGGCAGGCGAGTATGTTGAGCGCTGCTAATCTGCAGAAGAATGTCATTCAGATCGTCTTCGATATCGATGCCGACGAGCTCGTGTCGGGGGACAAGAATGTCGTCGACTGTCACGCGTTCGAGATCAAGGATGTTCATTAACATTCCGTGGCGACGCCTTGGAATGCGACCGCCAGATTCGTAGACCACGGTGCGGAGTTCATCGGGGGTTAGTTGGTTCTCATTGCCGCTCGCCTCGGAGCTAAAGCCGAGCAGTCGGACAAGCGCATTGGATACCACGTTGACAATCCACACTACCGGATAAAGCAGTTTGAGCAGCAAGGCGAGTAAGAGGCTCGAAGGGTAGGCGACTTTTTCGGGATACAGCGCCGCAATCGTTTTAGGCGTGACCTCGGCGAAGATAAGCACGACAAGGGTAAGCACAACAGCTGTGAGAATTGGGGAGGGGTCGCCGAACACGGCAATCGCAATTGAGGTGGCGATTGAAGCCGCGAGAAAATTAACGAAATTATTACCAATAAGGATAACGCCGATCAGTTTGTCGGGGGTTTCCAATAGTTTGCTCGCCCGCTTTGCGCCCGCGTGATTCGTGCGCGCCAAGTGGCGCAGGCGATAGCGATTGAGGCTCATCATTCCGGTCTCGCTCGATGAAAAGTAAGCCGACGCGATGATGAGCGCAAGAAAAGAGAGCAGGAGTGCGAGTAACGAATTGTCGTCTTGACTCATTTTTTATGTGGTTGCCTAAGATGGTTGCTTGAGAAGGTTGCGTAAAAAGTGTCTGTCGGCTCTACAACAAAGTATTTGTGAGCAATGAGTTAATTATCGTATGAGGTATTCGAGCGCAAATTTTGACCCGTAAAATCCGAGTATTAACAGAGCAAAGCCGCTCAGCGTAAAGCGAATTGCTGTCACGCCTCGCCAGCCTAAACTACTGCGCCCCCAGAGGAGTGCCGCGAACACGGTCCATGCCAGTAGAGAGAAAAAAGTCTTATGGATGACCCCATTGATTCCCCAGATATTATCGAAAAAGAGGAAGCCGGCGACTATGGCTGTGCTGAGCAGAAGTTGGCCTGCCCAGAGTAGCTCGAACAGCAGTGCCTCCATATCCTGCAGGGGAGGAAGTTTGCTAAGCAGCCCGCCCGGGTGATGATGTTTTAATCGGTTGTTTTGATAAGCAAGCAGCAGCGCCTGCAGAGCGGCAATGGTTATTACGCTGTAAGCGAGTATGGAAAGCAGCACGTGGCTTGCCGAACCGCTGTCGAGCTGCGTGGGAGGGAACTGGCTACTGATATTCATCGACACGACGATCGATAAGATAGCGAGCGGGAAAAGCGCTAAAAAGAGGTTGTCGAGCGGCTTTCGAAGGCTGCTAAAAATGACAAGCAGTGAGATGACCGCGCTGATAAGTGTACTAATCTCGACAAGGCCAAAATGCCATCCGCCAGGTGCATGCAATAGGGCGAATGCGCTTGTCGCATGAGCCGTGGCAGCAATAAAGCCGCAGCCGAGCATAATTGATCTGCGCTTATCTCGGCGCATCCCTGTTACCTGCAGCACAATGCTTGCTAGGTAGAAGAGGATCGCGATTGCGCCAGCGGTTTGTTGCATGTTTTTCGGGCCATTCCGTCGCTTTGATGCGACTAATACGTGTGAGTCGGAAAGTGTCGCACATGTGTCATGGGCGTTGAAGCAGTTTTTGAGCGTCATTTTGCCGCGCATCTGCGCTATACTTGGGTCTCGTTCGAGTACGGCTCGGCATTTTTAATCACCCGCTAGTCGGGCAATGACAGTATTAGGTGGTAATTCACAGGTGTTCGATACCCTTAGCGAAAGACTCTCAGGCACATTCCGCAAGCTTACTGGTAAGGCGGTGCTGTCAGAGGAAAACATTCAGGACGCGCTGCGCGAGGTGCGGCGTGCGTTGCTCGAGGCAGACGTAGCGCTTGCCGTGGTCAAAGACTTTACCGATCGCGTGAGTCTGCGTGCGGTAGGCCAGGAGGTCAGTAAGAGTCTGAGTCCTGGTCAGGCCTTTATTAAAGTGGTTCAAGCTGAGCTTGAAGCCGTTATGGGTAATGCCAATAGCGAGCTCGATCTGAAAGCCGCCCCGCCTGCGGTTATCCTGATGGCAGGTCTGCAAGGGGCAGGTAAAACAACATCGGTAGGAAAGCTTTCGCGCTACCTCAAGCAGACTGTCAAAAAGTCGGTCATGGTTGTGAGTGCTGACGTCTATCGACCTGCGGCGATAAAGCAGTTGCAGACGCTCGCCGCAGAGGTCGAGGTTGAGTTTTTCGAAAGCAATGAGCAGCAGAAGCCGCGAGATATCGCTGCGGCAGCGTTAGCGGAGGCAAAGCGCAAATTTATCGACGTGCTCATTGTCGATACCGCAGGTAGGCTCGCCGTCGATACCGAGATGATGACCGAAATTGGCGACCTGCATGCGTTGCTAAAGCCTGTCGAAACTCTATTTGTTGTCGATGCGATGACCGGTCAAGACGCCGCCACCACTGCGAAGGCCTTTAACGACGCGCTGCCGCTGACCGGCGTGATTTTGACTAAGGCAGACGGCGATGCAAGGGGCGGAGCGGCGCTGTCGGTGCGCCATATTACTGGCAAACCGATTAAGTTTATTGGTATGGGTGAGAAGAGCGATGCTCTCGAGCCTTTTTACCCCGACCGGATCGCCTCGCGCATCCTCGGCATGGGCGATGTCCTTTCATTGATAGAGGAAGCTGAGCGCAAGGTCGATAAGGCGCAGGCGGAGAAGCTCGCCAATAAAATAAAGAAAGGTAAGGGTTTCGATCTCGAGGACTTTCGCGAGCAGCTCAAGCAAATGCAGAATATGGGCGGCGTGGCGAGCATTATGGATAAATTGCCGGGTATGGGCGCCTTGCCGCCGGGTGCAGCCAAGATGGTGGATGACTCTAAATTTAAGCGCATGGAATCGATCATTAACTCGATGACACCACGTGAGCGCCGTAATCCTGATGCGTTAAACGGGTCACGTAAGCGCCGTATCACCCAGGGGTCAGGCACGCAGATACAAGACCTCAATCAATTGCTCAAGCAGCACAAACAGATGCAGAAAGTGATGAAAAAGATGAAAGGCGGCAACATGGCAAACATGATGCGCGGCCTAGGTGGCATGCGCGGCGCAGGCGGCATGGGTGGGCCGGGCGGTAATTTCCCGCGATTCTGAGTGCTCCGCGTGCGATTTATGCAATCGTCTTTTTACCTGTGCAATCGGATTGTGCACAGGGGCTGCGAAAGAGGAGTAGCCTCTAATTGGACTCGTGATACTCGCTTCCAATCTCCAGGTATTTAACATAGAATACCCGCCCTTTTATCCAGGCCGGACATTTCGCGCGCTGTTTATAAGAAATAGCAGGTGCAGGATAACGGTTCGTCGACGTAAGTCGCGGATTTAATAGAATATTAGCTAAGTAAACTTATAAGTAAACCTAACAGGAATTAAGTATGGTCACGATTCGACTATCTCGTGGTGGCGCTAAGAAACGTCCTTTCTACCACATCACGGTTACTGATAGCCGCTCATCGCGCGATGGCCGCTTCATTGAGCGCATCGGTTTCTTCAACCCGCGTGCGACTGGCGGCGAAGAGCGTTTGCGTCTAGATCAAGAGCGCATGGATTACTGGCGTTCGCAGGGTGCTCAGATGAGTCCTCGCGTAGTAACGCTTGCTCGTGATGCTGCAAAAGCGCCAAGCACCGAGGCTTAAGTCCTGAGCTTGAATGGTTCGCCTGCTAATGAAGCTTCGAATGAGGCTTCGAATGACGACTCGAGCGGCGCTTGGGTAGTTCTTGGCAAAGTCGGCAAAGTTCACGGAATCAAGGGTTGGGTGCGGGTCATCTCGTTCACTGAGACCTCCGACGGAATCCTTGATTATCCGCTGCTCCGAGCAGATTTCGATGCCAGCGTAGCTCCAACTTCGGCCACGCGGCAGTTAGAAATTGATGACTACAAGCAGCAACCGAAGGGATTGATTGCCCACTTTAAGGGCATCGACAATCCAGAGGAAGCGAGGCTGCTCAACGGTGCCGCTTTGTCGGTCGAAAGAAAGGCGCTGCCGCCGTTAGAGAGCGACGAATATTACTGGTATCAGCTCGAAGGGCTTACGGTAATAAATCAGCACGAGGAATGCTTTGGCATCATTAAATCGATGCTCGAGACGGGTGCCAACGACGTTATGGTCGTCAAGGCAACGCAGGAGAGCATTGACGACCGAGAACGACTTATTCCGTATCTGAGTGATTCGGTAGTGCTGAAAGTTGATCTCGACGAGCGCGTCATTCGCGTCGATTGGGACGCAGACTTTCTCGCATAGTTCGGGCTGGCATAGATTGGGTTGTTTGAATCAAGGCGACACAAAGACAGTATGTCGAGAACGCGGGCATTCAAAACGCGGGCGTTCTAAATAGAATAAAGGTTATAAAGAGAGCAAAGAGATCAAGAGATGAAAATTGGCTTGATCACACTGCTACCTGAAATGTTCGCAGCTCTAAGCGACTACGGGATCTGCGGCCGAGCAACCCGTGATGGCATAGTAGAAATTAATTTGGTTAACCCGCGTGACTTCACCGCGGATAAGCATCGAACGGTGGACGACAAGCCTTTTGGCGGTGGTCCGGGAATGCTTATGAAAACCGAGCCTCTCGTGGCTGCGATAAGAGCAACGAAAGAGGCATTAACCGAGCGCTCAGGCAGCGTGCCGAAGGTGGTTTACCTTTCGCCGCAGGGAGTTAAGGTTAATCAAGAGAAAGTGGTTATTGAGGCGCAAGCAGAATCACTGATTCTCCTTTGTGGCCGATACCAAGGCATCGATCAGCGCGTGCTAGAAAGCGAGATCGACGAAGAATGGTCGCTAGGTGACTTTGTGATCAGCGGAGGCGAGTTTGCCGCTATGGCAATTGTCGACGCGATGATTCGCCGCCAAGCTGGCGCGCTAGGTGATAGCGAATCGGCGATGCAAGACAGTTTTGAAGAAGGCCTGCTACATTGCCCCGAGTACACGCGGCCGCAGAGCTTTGAAGGACATGACGTGCCAAGCGTCTTGCTCAGTGGAGACCATGCCGCAATAAAGCGCTGGCGCCACAAGCAGGCTTTAGGAACGACATGGCGTAAACGCCCCGATTTGCTAGACGCGAGGGAGTTGACGTCGGAGCAGAATGATCTGCTCAAAGAATACCAGAAAGAACACGGCGACCAGTAAATTTGGCGTCTTATAGCAAAACTGAATTTGACACAGAATAATCCTCAGGCGTGAGCCGCGGGGCCCAGAGAGTTTAGGAGCAAGCACGATGAGCAAGAACAAAATCATTCAGCAGATCGAACAGTCACAGATGGCGCGCGAATTACCAGACTTCGGTCCTGGTGACACAATCATCGTGCAGGTAAAGATCAAGGAAGGCGAGCGCGAGCGTCTCCAAGCATTCGAAGGCGTGGTCATTGGCCGTCG
>JGI20160J14292_10002091_pt1 | contig 16260 bp, 16 predicted proteins | sample COG_10_FD_14292 | JGI IMG/M metagenome (IMG submission 14292) | reverse complement strand
GGGAGTAAAAGGTGATACTGGTGATACAGGCGCGGCGGGGGCACAAGGTATTCAGGGAGTAAAAGGTGATACTGGTGATACAGGCGCGGCGGGGGCACAAGGTATTCAGGGTGTTAAAGGTGATACTGGTGATACAGGCGCGGCGGGTTCCAATGGAATCGATGGTGCACAAGGTATTCAGGGTGTTAAAGGTGATACTGGCGATACAGGCGCGGCGGGTTCAACGGGTCCAGCTGGTACAGATGGCGATAATTTTTGGACACAAACAAGTTCAAATATTTATTATAATACCGGAAATATTGGTATCGGAACTAATCCGAATTATATGCTACATTTAAAATCTACTGCGGATACTGTGATTAGGTTAGAAGCAGATACAAATAATTCAGGTGAAGATGATAATCCGCTAATTTGGTTGTCGCAGGATGGTGGTGGGACAACGAGTCATTTTATGAAAATTGGAATTGTTGGTAACGCAGGAACGAATTTTACTAATTCTATTAATAATAGTGCTTTTATATCGGCAGACCAAGATTTACAATTTGCTACTTGTACTGGAGATGGTGGAACTCCTGCTATGAGAATGACTATCGCTGATGAAGGTTATGTTGGAATTGGGACAAATAATCCCGATGCCCCTCTTCACGTAAATGGTGGTAATTCGTTGTATGTGGGGACGGCAGGATATTTAAATTCGTCCGGAAATTCAGGGAGCTATTCCTTTGGAAACGTTACTGTAGCTATGAAAGTTACAGGCGGTTCTCTTTGGAACAACGCAACATTATTATCTACGAGTGATAAAAGAATTAAAGAAAACGTTATTGAAGTAGATGATGATTTAGCCCTACAAAAGGTAAGAGATATATCTTGTTGTTGGTATAATTATAAGGATAGGGTATCAAGGGGAGATGGTAGAGTTTTGGGTTTTATAGCTCAACAAGTTAAAGAACATTTACCTGAAGCAATAAGTAAGCAGAAAAGCATTATACCTAACGAAATGAAGAAAATCCATACTTCTTGGAATGAGACGAAAATGTCTTCAAATGACCTACAAGATGTCAGTGGTGTTAAATATAGATTTTATGTAAGTAATGATATCAGTGATAACGAAAAAATGGTAGAATTGGTCGGAGATGAAAATAGTTGTTTTTTATTTAAGGAAAAGTGGGAAAATGTGTTTTGTTATGGGAAAGAAGTTGATGATTTTCATACTTTAGACAAGCAAAAGTTGTTTGCTTTAAATTTCTCCGCAACGCAAGAATTAGACAGAAAAGTTATCGCTCTGGAAATAGAGAATCAAACTTTAAAAGAACGCTTAGAAGATTTAGAAAAAAGATTATCTGATGCCGGGATATAAAATTAAATATCTCTCCTCATTTTTATTTTTTTTTGTTTATTTTTTCAAGGAAAAAATAAATAAAAATAAATATATATATTAATTAAGATGGCTTTTACTAGATTTAATTATGAAAAATGTAGAGTTCAGAAAAGTTTACAGCAAGCTACGGGTCCAGGAAGATACATGTTAAACGTACCCGGTAACGCTGGGGATAAACCCGAAGTGTTTAACGACCCTCAGCTTAGAATGCAAAAATGGGGCGGTAATCTCATGGGTGTTTACAATGGACATCCCATTGATATCGATAGCGATCTTAGAAATGTAGGAAGAAAATTAAGTAAATATTGTCAAGAAAAGAAATTCCCAAACAATAAAGTAAAAACATATACAAATACTTATAAATCAAACAATACATCTTTAACAGACCAATCGAGGACAACCCATCCAGCATGGCTTTACAGAGATTTAGAACAAAATCATACATATCCCCTTCTTTTAGATCCACAGGAAAATGTTTGTAAAACATTTCACAATAACCTTAATACGAGACTTATTGAAAGAGATTCATATAAACCAACATATCCTTGTTTCCCACTTCTCAATGAAAATTAATTTAAGAATAATTTAATATAATTCTTAAATTAAAAAATAAAAGATATATATATTAATATAATGAGTTTAGCAATTCCTTTAGCTGCTGTTGGTATACTTTATATTTTATCTACTCAAAAAAAGAAAAGTGATGGACGAGACAATTTAAAAGAAGCCTTCTCAAAAATGCATAGACGTAGTACCCTACCTAATATGAATAAACCTGTTAAAAATTTCCCAGTTGTCAACAGAAAAGAACTGGAAAATAACGTAAATGACTACGCCGGGAAAAAAAACACTGCTGATAATTATTACAATCCCGGTAATTATGAAGAATTACAAAAATCTAGCAAACCTACGCAAAAAACATTTGAATCATTATCTGGAAAAGAAATGAGACTTGGCGAAATAACACACAACAATCAAGTACCTTACTTTGGTTCAACCGTAACTCAGTCAACAAGCGGTTCTCACGAAGGATTATTAGACAAATACACTGGTTCGGGTTCCCAACATATATCTAAGCAGGGTCAGGCTCCGTTATTCAAACCCAAGAAGGATATGTCATGGCAGAATGGTATGCCTTCCACAACTGAATATATGCAAGATAGGATGCGCTCTGTTCTTACTGAAAAAATGAATAACACAAAACCGTGGGAAGAGATTAAAGTTGGACCTGGTATAAATAATGGTTATGGTAATGAAGGTGTTGGTGGGTTTAATTCGGGTATGGAAGCGCGGGACGTTTGGCGACCAAAAACTGTCGATGAATTGCGCGTGGCCACGAATCCCAAGGTAACATATGAAGGTCAGATGTTGGGTGCTTATAAACCAAATAAATCTGGATTACATGGTAAAGTTGAGAAAAATAGACCAGATACATACTTTATTAATAGTGAAGATAGGTGGTTAACAACAACTGGTATTGAAAAAGCACAAAAAGCACGCGGAACAATTACATTAAAACCTGAAAATAGAGCTTATCAATTAAGAGAACACTATGGTCAGGGTGTAGGGGAAGCAAGCGGTACTTATGTAAAAAGAAATTTTCAAAAATGTGAAAAACCGCAATTTAAAGCGCTTAATTTAGGAGTTGCTACGGATAAAGATGGGTGGAATGTAAAAGGTGGAAACAAAAATATGCGCGAAATTCAACAAGAAGGGTATCGCCCTTTAGCAAATGCCCGTAATCTTACCAAACAGCAAAAACAACTTGGTCCCGTTGCAAGAGGCTTTAAAGCAATGGTTACGCCTTTATTGGATGTTTTAAGGCCATCCAGAAAACAAAATGTAATTGGCAACATGCGTCCAATGGGTAATGCTTCTGGTAAAAATAGTGTCAGTCATAACGTCGTTTGGAATCCAGCCGATAGACTAAAAACAACAATTAAAGAACAAACACAGGAAACAAAATATATTGTACAGGGTGGTTCAAAAAGAGATGGGGCTTATTCTACAGCTAAACACACACCATTTGGACAACACCGCGATTCAACTACTATATCCTACACAGGTAATAGTTCAGCTGGAAATATGCAGAATGCTCGAGTATACAATGCTGAGTACAATGCTGAACTTAACCCAAATAAACAAGTTGTTAGTAAAGTGGATAGATTTAACCAGGGGGCAAATGGATTGTTTACGGGGCAACAAAATATTACCAATCTTAGAAATAAGGCTTCAAAACCCGACCAACTCAATCCAAACTTTACAAAAATTACAGCAAATTCAAGTAATCTTGGTCAAATGTCTGGAAAAAATACAAGAGAAAACTCTATTTTATGTGGTAGAAATACAAATGATATATTAGATGCTTTCAATCAAAATCCATATTCTAAATCGTTATCCAGTGTAGCATAAATATATGAATATTTAAAATTTAATCATATATTATTAAAATTTTTATTTAAACATATTGGAAAATATTGATTATATTATGAATGTTATCAATAAACCAGAAAATGAAAAGATAAAGAAAAAATTTGATATACATCAAGAATTAAAAAACAAATTAAATTATTTCATTGATTCGCATAAAATACCCCATATTATTTTTTATGGTGAATCTGGTACTGGTAAGCGCGAAGTTTTAAACTATTTCATTAATAAAATTTACAATAGTAATAAAGAAAAAATAAAGGAATATGTAATGTATGTGAATTGTGCGCATGGTAAAGGTATTCGTTTCATTCGCGATGAATTAAAATTCTTTGCAAAAACAAATATTCAAAATGATTGTGGGAAAATTTTTAAAAGCATAATATTATTAAATGCTGAAAAATTAACAACTGACGCACAATCGGCATTAAGAAGGTGTATTGAAACATTTAGTCATAATACTAGATTTTTTATAATTATAGAAAATATTGATAACTTATTAAACCCAATTTTGTCTAGATTTTGCAACATCTACATTCCATACCCAAGTATAAATAATAAAAGACAAAACTTACATATGTTAAACAATAATTCTAATATATTTTTTGATAAAAAGGATAAATGGCTTAGAAATAAACTTCTGAAAAAAAATTTATTTAGTAATTTAAAAGATATTATAAATTTTTCAGATGAAATATACAATAAAGGTTATTCCGGTATGGATATATTAAATGTTATTATTAGCAGCAATATCGAAAAAAAATATAATTACATCTTTTATTTTGAAAAAATTAGAAAGGAATTTAGAAATGAAAAAATGTTAATATTTATTTACTGCTATTTTTTATTTATGCGGAAAAATATTAATTTAGAAAATCTATTAACAATGTAAAATATGGATGATTACAATTTAAACGTTTTATCCGAAGCGAAAAATGAATATTCTTCAAGGCTTTTAAATATTTTAACACCGTTAATTATTCAGGGAGTAAAATCCATATTTAATGAAGCAGTTGATTTATGTAAAAATAATGATGAAGATGAAAAATATTTAATGACTTTTCAGAACTTTTTATCTAGAGTGCCAAATTGGAATACAAATATTATTAATGAGGAAAAAAATAGAATTATAACAAAAAGTAAATGTAGTTATTTAGAAGATTTGTTGACATGCGTCCATATTACACAAGTCAAAATTTTGACAAGTATTCGGGTATCGAGTCAACAAAAAAAAATAGATATTGATATACCCAAACTAGGTAATTTTATTCACTCCGCTTACATTAATTTTGCGAGAAAATTGTATAAAAATATATATCTCTTCGAGAATGATGTTATGCCTTTAGATTATCAAAAAAATATGAGAGAATGTGAAATATTATGTAGGGAATCTATTTTCGAGGTTATTCGTGAGTCTATGCCTATAGAGCATATTTTAAGAGCATATATGGATAAAACTACACATGAAGAAATTATTGAAGAAACTTTAGAAAAACAAGTTACTGAAGGTGAGGCCGTAGATATGCTTGAAGAAGCCAAAAAGAATATGGAGGATAAAGAAACATCTTCGGATATCACTATTGATAAAATAGATAGTACAAACAATGATAACGAAATTGTTGTTGAAGAACCAAATTTAGTAACTAATGATGACGCGGCTAAGACCGTTGTTGCCAAACCAATTGATGTAAAACCCGGTGACGCCAAACTGGTTGACGCCAAACTGGTTGACACAAAACTGGTGGAATCATCAGAACTTAAAAAAGCAAATGAAGAAGCAAAAAAGACAATGGAATTGCAAAATGATGTCTCCGTGGCAAAAGAAGCTATTAAGGAACTTAAAAGAGCAGTTGATACACAAAATTTAAACGAAGGTTTTAAACCAGATATGGAAAATGTTAAGAACGATGTTTCCAGTGAAGTTTTCAATGAAATTTCCAAAAAGAAAACGTTAATTTCGTTTAATGATAAAGATAGTGTTTTAGATATGGGTACAAACAATGAAATGTTTGTAAACGCGCCGAAAACAACAGAACGCCTCGAAAAAATAAGCAGAGAAGCCAATGATAGAAGAAAGGCAGAAGAAGAAGATGATTTTTATGATGATGATGATGATGAAGGACCTTTAAATATCATAGGTGATAATATTAGCTTGGATATCAATGATATAGATGATTTAAACCCCAAATTTAAAGGACCACCTGAAATTATTTTAGATGATATAGAAGTTTTAGCATAAATGCGTCTTTTTTTACACATTTTAAAAATTAAATAATAATATATGAGTTATTCAGTAGCTTTAAACGGTGCTATTGTTAGTGTTATTTTTTTTGTTTTAAAATTCATAGAAATGCGGTTTATCACAAAAGAAAGCTTACCACCAAAGGTTTTAGTAAGAGAATCAATTTTAGTATTTTTAGCTTTTATTATTGCTAATTTTTTACTTTCACAATTTGGTAAAGTCAATACAAAAAGAATGATTGAAGTTTTTACAGATAATCCTTCGTTTTAAATAATTAAACTTTATATATTAATTTAATTATTTAGATATATATTGGAAAATCATCGATATTCATAATTTTAGATTTTTTTCCTATTTTTTTCTTGCTAGATAAAAATGTTTTAAAGATATCATTCTCTAATTGAAGTTGGGGTGTATGTTTAGTACATTTCCTCGAAATCATTTTATAGAGTTTAAAATCGGGATATCTTTCATCGCCATTTGTTTTATAAAGTATGTTTTTACCAGAATCGTCTGTTACCCACTCGTTTACTAATTTTTCCAATGGTGTTACTAGTTTTTGTTCTACATCAATTATAAAATAATCATATAAGGCACATCCCAAACGACACAAATCAAAACCCATGTTCGGTAATATTTCTCTCTTATTTATATTTTTACAGGCGGCAAAATTATATTGTCCAGCTGCGTCACCTTTTGAATAAAAACTATCGCTAATCATTTGTTGTCCATTAAAATTGTATATAGCTCGCCCAAAGTCTATGATTTTATAAATCCTACCATATGTTGGTACTCTATAGTGTTTTTCATTAAATTTATAATTTAAATATTTTTTGTCCGTTTCAATAAACATAATATTATTTGTGTGTAGATCATTATGTGTAAAATTAAATAATTTTTGATATGTTATAAGCGACATTATAACTTGAAATAAACAAGCGATCCATTTTTTTTGCGACATTTCATATTCTTCATCTTCCATACAAATATCTAGTGTATTATCTAATTTTTCTAGACAGATAATTTGACAAGGAAAATTGAAAATATTTGAATACACAATGTTTTCTTCAATTGATTCGCTAGAATCATCTGTAAAATCATCACTATCGCAACTTTCATCGCTATCGCAACTTTCATCGCTNTCGCCACTTTCATCGCTATCGCCACTTTCATCGCTTTCACAAATATCTCTCTCACTATTTGACTCTCCACTACCATCTAAAGAATTTTCAGAGATATCATCACTTTCGCTACTGGTATCTGAAACCCTGGATGAACATTCCGAATTTGTTTTACTATTTTCACTAGTTTTATCAAGATTTTCATTTTTATAATCCAATAAAATATTTGATATATCAATATCATTCATATTTGTATGTTTATTAAATCTTTTCAAATTTTCTTCTGTTAATTCTTCGAATATCCCATCAAACATCGAATTATCCAATTCTTTTATATCTATTTTTTCTTCGTTTTCAATTCTAATTGAATTTCTATTTTTTCTGGTATCATCGTCCATTAAAGATTCATTTATTTTATCTGTACTGAATAAAATATTACTATTTTTATGGAAAAAATCATAATCATATAGATATTCTAGATCATCAGTAATATCTATTTTAAGTTTATCTTTAATGCCTAAGAAAGAACCGTAAAAATCTATACCATGTACAAAATTATGATTATGTAAAATCTTAGATGATAAATAAGAAAAAAATGAATCTGTATATGCTGAGTTATCATGGCAAATTATTTTTTTTAAAACTGTTTCTTTATCGTCTGTTATTTTAGGAAGATTTTCCAATACATTTTTTGATATGTCTTTATATTTTCCAACCATAAATTTAGAAGTATCCAATAAAGGAGAATATTTAAAAAAAGATTTTTTCGTCTCTTGTCCTTTATCTGTTTTTACTAAAATATTAAAATCGTTTTCTCCCGTGATTTCTTTAATGTTTTCAATGGTATAATGATGATTTAAGTTGATATCATTATAATTATTTGGTTTTAGAGAGAAAAATTTGGAATATATTGGAATATAATTTTGCATATTTGTAATTTTATTTTTAGATAAATCAGAGAAATAGCTAAACAACTCAGTATTTTTGTTTTTATCATAGTGTATTTGAAATTTGGACATTATAGGATACATTTTTAATTTTTTTTTAAATATTTAACTTAATATAATAATTATGCGTTTTATAAAAAGATTATTTTACCAATTAAATACTATATGAATTTAGAATTAAAAAAATTTGATATGAGGAAAATAGAATTCAATCCAAATGCGGCGAGTGGTCCGGTAATTGTATTAATTGGGCGTCGTGACACAGGTAAAAGTTTTTTAGTTAAAGATTTATTATATTATCACCAAGACATCCCAATTGGCACCGTTATTTCAGGAACAGAAGCCGGTAATGGGTTTTATGGGAGTTTAGTACCAAAACTTTTTATCCACGATGAATATAATAGTGCTATAATTGAAAATATTTTAAAGAGACAGCGGATTGTTATGAAACAAATAAAAAAAGAAAAAGGAGCATATGGTAGATCGAATATAGATGGTAGAGCTTTTGTTATACTTGATGATTGTCTTTACGATAATTCGTGGTCTAGGGAAAAAGTTATGCGACTTTTATTTATGAATGGTCGTCACTGGAAAATAATGCTTGTTATTACAATGCAATACCCATTGGGTGTCCCACCCAATCTAAGAACAAATATTGATTATACCTTTATTCTAAGAGAGCCGTATATTACCAATAGAAAACGCATTTATGAAAATTATGCCGGTATGTTTACAACATTTGAGTCATTTTGTCAAGTCATGGACCAATGTACAGAAAACTACGAATGTTTAGTGATAGCAAATAATGCGAAATCAAATAAACTAGAAGACCAAATTTTTTGGTATAAAGCGTCAGCACACAATGATTTTAGATTGGGGTCAAATGAATTTTGGGAAATGTCAAAAGATTTAAATTCAGATGACGATGAAGATGAACAATATAACCCGAAGGCATTAAAAAAGGGACCAACCATAAATGTTAAAAAAAATAAGTGGTAAATTTATATATTTTTAAGCAATTTTTATATTTTATGAAAAATATAAAAATGAGATATAAGATGGATATAAAATTAATCTCTCGTACCGTCCTTATTAAATCTGCGGTTTTTATTCTTTTTAGGGATAACTATATTATCGCCTTCAAATAATTCCTTCTGAATATCAGCACTGGTTACTTCTTCTTTAAGCCCAATGGAATTTTCAATCGTATTGTTAATGCCTACTAAATTACCTTCTTCATCAATATTTTGCGTTAGCTTATTACCGGTCTTTTTCGCCATCTCAATATTTTTTTTAATAGCATCTTCCTTTGTTTCTCTAACGCGCTTCTCAAATTCGATTTTAGCATTCTCTTCGTTTTTGTTTTTCTCGCTCATTAATTGATTTAATTGGTCCTCTAAATATTCAACACGTCCTGTTTTATATGCTTCAGGATCCCATGGCATCCACATTCCAACTGGACCAACATAAACATTATGATTTGGGTCAACTTCTCTCAATAATTTACATCTAAGTTCAGCTTCCCCCTGTGTAGAATAACTACCTCTAATCTTAAGCCCTCTTGTGTTTGTCTGGAAATTACATGCTTCGTTAAAAGCGTTGTCTAGTCGTTCTTCATTCGCATCCAAAAAGTTATTATACGAATCTTTAACATAATTACCATCAAATGTATCTGATTCACTCTTTAAATATTCATTTAAATCATTCGTTAAATCTTCAAAATTAAGGTTATATTTATAGCTAGCAAAATTTAAAAATTGTGTAAACTTTTCAACAGATTTGGTCATATCAAAATCTTTTAAAAATTCCTCAAAAATGAAATGATTTTTTTGTTTAAGAACTTTATCAGGGGAAATAAAAGAAACACATACGAATTTTTGTCCTGCTAATGGTTTATCTTCATCTAATAAATCCACATAAGTGGGATTTAAGTTACCATCGTTGTCCATCTTTTTAACGAATCCTTCTTGATTACTCATTATAAGTTATTAACATTTGAACTATTTAAGTTTTTTTAGATTTATATTATTTTTTTCTTTTTATTTAGTATAAATAATGATAAATGAAATCATGAGTTCTTTTGATTTAGGAGAATTAGCCCGCAGAGCCGCAAAATATATTGTAGAAGGTATCCTTGTTGCTATAGCCGCCTTCGCTATTCCAAAAAAATCTCTTCAATATGATGAGGTTCTTCTTATAGCACTTACCGCAGCAGCTACATTCTCAATCCTCGATACATATGTCCCTTCGCTTGCTGTATCGGCGAGGTCAGGGGCGGGTTTCGGTATAGGTGCCAATCTTGTTGGTTTCCCAAGAATGATGTAAATTATGTGAATGATGTAAATTATGTAAAATAATTAAATATTTTGATAAATAATTCAATATATTTAAGTTTAATTTAAAAATTTAAAAACCAAAGAACAATAAATGGAGCAAATAGAAGAAGAAAAAATTAAGCAGGATATCAGTTATAAATACATGCCGGTATCTGTTTATGATGTTAAACCTATTGGTATGAAAGGTATTCGTGGTAAACAACATCATGATAAAAAATCAAGTAGGTCAACATATAGTCCCTTTCCAAATGATATTGCGGAATGGTGTGCTGAATATCATTTAAGAGATTGTCAAATTATATTTGATCCATTCGCAGGTTGGGGGGAAAGACACAGCGCAATAAAAAACGCAAATAAAACATATATTGGATATGACATTTCAGAAAAAGCAATAAAAAATGCGAAAGATAAATTCAAAGTCACTAATATTTTAGCAAACAGTTTGACAGCTGAAATACCAACACATGATGGGTTACTGACTTGTCCACCTTATTGGAATCTTGAAAAATATGAGAAGGATGGCATTGATAGAGAGAAAAGTTGGGAGGAATTTCTTGAGAAATATGAAACAATTCTCTCCAGAACAATTAAAAATGCTCTACCAGAATCCAAATATTGTATAATGGTTGGGGATTGGCGCAAAAATCACAAGTTTTATGATTTAACTTTTCAAACCGAAAAAATACTTGAAAAACATGGTATGAAGCCTTTTGATAAAATTATTCTTTCATATAAAAAAATTTCGCCAATTAAATTAATGTTACCACAGGCTAAGCGTTTGGGATATACCGTAAAGGTACATCAGACACTACTTATATATAAAAAATAAAATATAAAATATGGTATTTATATATATATATATATATGGTAGTTAAAAGCCGTAAATCAATTAAAGTGAAAAATAAAACAGTGAAAAATAAAACAGTGAAAAATAAAACAGTGAAAAATAAAACAGTGAAAAATAAAACATTGAAAAAAAATCCAAAAATAAAAAAGATGGTAAAAATTTTTAAACAATATTATCCAGATATTTTCCCGCGCGGTTATTTTCGTTTTTTAGAAGGTAATTTACAAGAAAAAATAAAGAATAAAGAAATCATTTTTAAAAACGGTGTAATATTAACATGGAAGATTTATAAAAAAGTACCAACACAATATAAAAATTTAGGTTTAACTCCTGATGATATTAAAATTAATCAATTGGTCAATAAAAATCAAGGAAATGGGGCCGCCAAAAAAATCTTTCTCGGTTTCTTAAAAAAACATAAAAATAAAGTATTGATGTTGGATGTTAGGTCTAATAATAAAAAAGCGATTCGTTTCTACAAAAAAAATGGTTTTAAAACTGTAGCAAAAACAAAATTTAAGGATTTGTCCGGGATTATAATGAAAAAATCTCCAAAAAAACATAAAATAATTAAATTAAATAAAACAGTTAAAATAAATAAAATAAAAAAAGGAGGTTCATGACATTCATGACAAGTGTGAGATGGGTGAATTAGGGAGTAATTATAACGCATATATTAAATAAATATTTAAGGGAATTTCCCGACTATGACGAATATGTTTAAAATCTTAAGAATTACATATTCCGAGATAATATTTATTATATATAAAATATATAATGTCAAATGACTTAAGACAAGGTTTTATATTTGGTCTTAATTCCGGAATTATTACAACAGCAGGTTTGATAGCTGGTTTGGTCCAAGCAAAAGTATCAAGAGTTATTATTATGATAAGCGTGTTATCCCTCGCGTTATCAGATAGTATATCTGAAGGTTATGGTATGTTTTTATCAAAAAAAGCGGAAGATATAAAAGATTTTTCCAATGGTCCATATTATGCTTTAATTTCATTATTATTAACAAAATTTTTTGTTGTAATGAGTTTTTTAATACCAATGCTTTTTACAAATAATATTAAAATTTATAAAAATTTATCATGGATAATTTGTTGGAGTATATTACTAATAGTAATATTGGATATTAATTTATCTATATTGAGAAAAGAATCATTTATGTATTTTTTTATACCCCATATTTTTATTTTGTTGTTTGTAATTTTTGTAAGTAAAAACATAGGAAAATATGTTGAATATTATACAAAGTAATTTGTAATACTAATTATATTATCAAAATCATAATATAATTAAATAGTGGGTATAAATTCCCATTGAAGTTCTTTACATATTTTTTTCCAAATATAATCCTGTTCTATTCTTTTTACAGGGTCCTTCAACATTGGGAAAAATGGTAAAAAAGTTCTTTCATCCAAAAGTTCACACATTTTATACAAAACATAATAGTAGTTTAAAAAGTTAACTCTATCATCTGGACAATGCTTTGAATATGGTTTTTGAATATCAAGAAATAAATTACATAATTTTTCTTCTAATTCAGGAGACATAACCGGTGGCTTAATTCCCAATTTATCTTTAATAAATGGAATATGTTCATAGAATTTATTGTATCCTAATTTTTTCAAAATATCTTTTGCCTTTTTATTTGTCATATGTGTCAAATCGATTCTCTCTTTTTTTATTTGATTTTTTATATCACTCAAAACTTTTTCTGGTATTTGTGTTGTTTCTTTTGCTTGAAATTGTGCCAAAATTTCTCTGAAATGATTAATTCTTTTATAAGCATAAAAACAAACCTCTTTTGGTGGTTCTTTATAGGACGGTTTTTCATGCTCTATTAAAAATTTAACTTGTCTACTACATGTTTTACAAACCATGATTCCCTGGCTTTCAATGGGAATTAATTCTCCGGAGCATTTATCACATACATCATATTTTATTTTATATTTTTCAATATCTATGTGTTTTTCATCAATATTTTTTAAATAAGAATTTAAACTTTGATTAAATTGAGATTTTTCTTCTTTAATTTCATTATAATTTTTATCAAAAAAACCATGTAAAACTTTTTTTTTTACATTAGATTTACCTAATGATAATTCTTTCTTTTTTTCAAAATAATTAAAAATATATTTAGAATTATTCAATAGATAATTTTTTTCTTTTTGTTTATCATCCTTTATTTTTTTTTTTAATTCTTTAATTTGTGTTTTTAGTAATAACTTTTCATCAATATTTTTAGATGATTTAAACTTTTTTTTTAATTCTTCTATTTTTTTTTTATCATTAGGAATAATCGTACTTTTAATATTTTTAAACTCTTCCATTTTTTCACGATGTGTATTGTCCAATGTAATTTTTGTTTTTTTATTAAATTTTAATTTTTTATTGGCCTTTGGTTTAAAATTCGGCATATTTATATTTAGGTATTATATTTATATCAAAAAAATACTAACTATTTTTATTACCGAAAAAATGGATAATTTAAATATAATTTTAAATTATTATGGACATTGAAATAGGTGATATATCAAACTATAATGATATAGATTATTTAACAAAAGCGAAAATGATGTTTGTATTTAATGCTTTAAATAAAGGATGGAAAATACAAAAAAAGGAAAATAGATATATATTTACAAAAAAACATAATGGAAAAAAAGAAGTTTTAACTGATAAATATTTAAAACGCTTTATCGAAACAAATATTTCATCATAATAAAAATATGAGAGCATAAAAATTTTTAATTAATTTTTTTTTTAAAATTTTTTTTTCTTTAGGAATATTATAATAATATGGGAGGAGGATTAATGCAACTAGTCGCTTACGGTGCTCAAGATGTTTATCTTACGGGCAACCCACAAATTACCTTTTGGAAGGTAACCTACAGACGTCACACCAACTTTGCCATGGAATCTATTGAACAAACTTTCAACGGTCAGGCCGATTTCGGTCGCCGTGTCCAGTGCACTGTTTCGAGAAACGGTGACTTGGCCTACAGAACCTATCTTCAGGTTACTCTCCCCGAGATTAACCAGAATGATGCCAAATACGCCAGGTGGCTCGACAACCCCGGACACCAGCTCATCTCAATGGTTGAGGTTGAGGTTGGTGGTCAGCGCATCGACAGACAGTACGGTGACTGGATGCACATCTGGAACCAGCTTACTCTTACTTCCGAGCAGGAGGATGGTTTCCACAAGATGGTTGGTAACACCACCCAGCTTACCTACCTTACCGACCCTGCCTTCGCTGAGGTCGCCACTGCTTGCTCCAGTGCCAACGTACCCAACGCGGTCTGTGCCCCCCGTCAGGCTCTCCCCGAGACCACGCTCTACATTCCCCTTGAGTTCTGGTTCTGCCGCAATCCCGGTCTTGCTCTTCCCCTCATTGCTCTTCAGTACCATGAGGTCAAGATTAACATCGAGATCCGCCCTATGGACGAGTGCCTTTTCGCCGTCAGCACGGTAGGAACTACCGCCGATAACAATGTCAAAGCCACGAAGGCTTACTCCAAGTCTCTCGTCGCCGCTTCGCTCTACGTCGATTACGTTTTCCTCGATACCGATGAGCGTAGACGCATGGCCCAGAACCCCCACGAGTACCTCATTGAACAGCTTCAGTTCACTGGCGCCGAATCCATTGGATCGTCCAGTAACAAGATTAAGCTCAATTTCAACCACCCATGCAAGGAAATTGTCTGGGTTGTCCAGCCTGACGCCAATGTCAGCTACTGCGATTCTTTCGTAGAAAACGAGGTCCTCAACGCCGCCCTCGGCGCCCAGCCTTTCAACTACACCGATGCCGTTGATGCTCTCCCCAACTCGATTCGTGCTTTCTCCTCGACCGCTCAGCTCGGAACCGCCAACTCGTCGAACACATCGGTTGTAAATGGTGACGGACTTTTCAATGACGCTCTTGCCGGTTCCGGTAGCTCCACTGGTGGCGACCTCTCTGCCGCAGCTGTTGCAGACCTCTCCAAAGCCTTTGGTCAATCCGTAAATAACGGTGTTTCGGATGCCGGTGCCTTCGTCCTTTCGCAGACTGCCCTCAAGATGCACTGCTGGGGTGAGAACCCCGTTGTTACCGCCAAGCTCCAGCTTAACGGTCAGGATCGCTTCTCTGAGCGCGAAGGAACTTACTTCGACCTCGTTCAGCCTTTCCAGCACCACACCCGCCACCCCGACACTGGTATTAACGTCTACTCGTTCGCCCTCCGCCCCGAGGAGCACCAGCCTTCCGGAACGTGCAATTTCTCCCGCATTGACAACGCTACCCTTCAGCTTGTTGTCTCGGCCGCTGCCATCGCTGCTTCCGCTACCGCTAAGGTCCGCGTCTACGCCACCAACTACAATGTCCTTCGCGTCATGAGTGGTATGGGAGGTCTCGCTTACTCCAATTAATTTTATTGGTGTTTTAACCTTTCAATTAAAAATTCAATTAAAATATGTATTTATTTAATCATTAAATAATTTATTAAACTTATTTAATAATTTATTTTTATTTAATGAAATGGAGAGAAATGTTTACCTTATTTTATTTATAATTGGCTTATTATTCACCTTATTTTGTATTATATTTTTAGTAATATCTCTTTTTGAAATTTATTTTAAATCTCAACAAAGAACTTCGGCGAAAATACACCCTGACAAAACCGAAACAACAACGGATAATTATGTCCATAGCAACAAACTAATTATGAATCCAATGTTTGTTACCATAAAGTAGTGAATTTACATATAAAATATTTATGAAACAAATTTAAATAAATAATAATAATTATTATTATATAAAATGCAAATTTTTGTGAAAACGCTTACAGGAAAAACAATTACTCTTGATGTTGAACCATCAGATACAATTGAAAATGTTAAATCTAAGATTCAGGACAAAGAAGGTATTCCACCTGATCAACAACGTCTTATCTTTGCTGGAAAGCAACT
>JGI20160J14292_10002090_pt1 | contig 16260 bp, 18 predicted proteins | sample COG_10_FD_14292 | JGI IMG/M metagenome (IMG submission 14292) | reverse complement strand
TGATAGAATTTTTTGAACTTTCACTCATACGAATATACTAAGTTTAAGTCTAAGTATGTAAATAGGGAAGTTTGAAAAAGAAAAGAGTAGAATTAGCACATGAATGATAGATACACAGAACGAAGAAATAAATTAGGTTCAATGCTACCGAAGAACTCTGCTGTAGTCATTGCAGGCGCATCCACTCAATACAGAAATGCAGATTCATCTCATGCCTTTAGACAAGATAGCAATTTCTGGTATCTCAGCGGCTTTAATGAAGCTGAGTCAACATTGGTTCTTTTGATCAATGAAAACAATGATGTTCAATCCATAGCTTTTGTCCCTGAAAAAGACCAGTTAAAAGAAATCTGGGATGGCTACAGAGCTGGGCCTGAAGGAGCCATGAAAGACCATGGTTTTGATCTTGCATTTAACAATACTGAAATTGATCAGAGATTGCCCGACTTATTAGCTGGCCGCAATCAGGTTTTTTATCCTGTAGGAAAGAGCCAGAGATTAGATGCAGATATTATTGAATGGATTAAATCTGCAAAATCAAAAGATAGGCACAGTTCAGCCATCGATATTGCTGATGCATCATCTAAAGTTGGCAATCAAAGACTTATCAAGGATGAAGATGAAATTAAAATAATGAAGAAGGCTTGTCAAATTTCTGCTGAAGCTCATGTTGAGGCGATGAAATTTGTAAAGCCAGGCATGACAGAACAAGAAATGGAGGCATTTTATCAGTACGAATTCTCGAAACGAGGAGGGCGTTTTTCTGCCTATACACCAATCGTTGCTGGTGGTGAAAATGCTTGTGTTCTTCACTATGTAGAAAACTCAAAAGCTCTTCAAGATGGGGAGTTACTTCTAGTTGATGCGGGCTGTGAATTTGAATTGTATGCATCTGATATTACTAGAACTTATCCAATCAATGGTAAATTTACTGCCCCTCAACTTGCTATTTATGAAGTCGTCTTAGAAGCTCAACTCAAAAGCATTGAAGCAATATCTACAAATAATAACGTAATGGATGCGCAAATAATTTCTGAAAAGGTAATTACTCAGGGTTTAATTGATCTTGGAATATTACAAGGTTCTATGGAAGAGCTTCATGCAGCTGGCGCCTTTAAGGATTTTTACATGCATAAAATAGGACACTGGTTAGGTATCGATGTTCATGATGCGGGTGATTATATGGAGGATGGCGAATATATGAAGTTTAAGCCTGGTATGGTTACAACGGTTGAGCCTGGCATTTATATTTCATCGTCTTCTGATGTCGAAGATAAATGGAAGGGAATAGGCATTAGGATTGAAGATGACATTTTAGTGACTGCCGATGGAAATGAAAATCTAACCGCCTTTGTTCCCTCAAACCCCAAAGAGATTGAAGCATTGATGGCTTAACGTTTTTATGACTCAATCTGTATTGATTTCTGGGGGCGGGATTGTAGGATCCTTCTTAGGCCTTGAACTAGCATCTCGAAATATATCCTTTCAGATCATTGAAAAAAATTCTTTTGCTCCCTCTAAAAATGACCATATCAGGTCTTTAACTTTAAATTTAAGCGCTTGCGAAAGACTAGATCAGCTAGGAATTAAAACAGAGTCATCGCTAATACAAAAAATGAAGGTTTTTGATGGTTCTGGCTCTGGAAAACTATCCTTTCAAAGCGATGAGGCAGATATCGATTATTTAGCAAAAGTATTTAGTTTCACTGAATTAAGAGAGACCTTAATTAAAAAAGTTGAAAGTTCAACATCTGTGGGAGATGAAATAATTTCTTTCCAAGCAATGGAATCAGGCATAAAAGCCAATCTAAGCAATGACTCAGTTCTAGAAGCCGACCTTTTGGTTGTTGCAGAAGGAAGGTACTCTAATTTAGCAAAGTCTATTGCATCAGAAAATTTTGCAAAGGATTATGAGCAGATAGCTAAAACATTCTTAGTTGAAATTCCAGAACTGAATACTGATGAGGCGATCCAAGTTTTTTATGAAAAAGAAATTTTTGCATTAATGCCATACAAGAATGGCACTAAAGTGAATCAATTTTCAGTGGTTTGGTCCATGCCAAAAGAGCTTGCTCATGATTTAACATTAGATAATCTTCCTACTCACTTACAAAAATTTGAAAAGAAGCTGTCTTGTAAAATACAACCAACAAGCGAATTACTCTCATTCCCACTTTCAGCCCATCATCTTGATGAATACTGTGATCATGGCGTTTGTATAATCGCTGATGCTGCGCATTCCATTCATCCTTTAGCTGGTCAGGGCATTAATTTAGGAATTTCGGACGCTATTATTCTTGCTGAAGAAATTGAGCGAGCTATAAGCTCAGATAAAGAAATTGGACAATTAGCTTTTTTAAAGAAATATGAGCTTAGAAGGAAAACTTTAAATACATCGATGATAAAAGGAGTTGATTTTCTTTTTAATCTGTTTCAACAGGACAATCCCTATATCAGATTAGGTCGTAATTCTGGACTAAAGATGGTGGATAAGCTTAGTTTTTTAAAGAAAAATTTTATTTTGCATGCATCCGGCATTCAAAAAATTTAAAAAGACTATTTTTTATTCCAATAAGAAATTTCCAATTCTTTTAAAAGTTCAACCACCTCATATATGGGCAAACCAACAATATTGGAGTAACTACCATTTATTTTTTTGATAAAAGCAGATCCGTAGCCTTGAATCCCATAGCTGCCTGCTTTATCGAACGGCTCATTGGTTTTGCAATATTCTTTACAATCATTCTCAGTTAACTTTGCAAACTCAACATTTGATGAAACGCTGATAGTGTGAAATTTGGCTTGCTCTTTATTTATGATCCCAACAGTCACCGCAGTTATAACTATATGAGTCTTGTCAGAGAGTTTTAGAAGCATGGCTATAGCATCAGATTCTGATTCTGGCTTCCCAAAAATCTTATCTCCTAAAACGACAATAGTATCAGCTGCAAGCACTGGAAAAGAACGCATATCCTCAATAATGACCTTGCGAACACCTTCCTGACATTTCAATACTGATAATGCTCTAACATTTTCTTGAGGAGAGTTAGAACTGTTAATATTTTCGTCAACCTCGATATCGATGATTTTATGTTCGACACCAACTTGCTGCAAAAGCTCAGTTCTTCTCGGTGATTTGGAGGCTAGGTAGATCATCTATTACAATTTTAACAGGAGAACAATATGACCAATCAAAATAAAAGAGTAATTTTAGTAACAGGAGCTAGCAGGGGAGTAGGTAAGGGTATTGCTGAAGGAATGGCGCGAAAGGGAGATATTATTATTTGTGCCGCCAGAAGCCAAAAGAAAGGATCAACCGTCCAACAATTTGGCTTTGAGATTCAAAGCAGTCTTGATGAAACGGTTGAAAAGATTAATGAAAAGGGTGCTAATGGCACCGCCTATCCAATTGATCTCAACAATCATAAAGAAATTTTAAAATTATCTGGCTATATTAAAAAAGAGTTCGGTCAGCTAGATATTCTTGTTCACTCAGCCTGCCAGATTCATGATGATCTTGTCCAGCCTAAACCCTATTGGGAAAAATCTGTTGATCTCTGGTCTCTGATGGATGTTGGACTTAAGTCTAATTACTTGTTATCACATGCATTGACTCCATTGATGATTGAAAGCAAGGGCAAGCTCATAGTTCAAATTTCTTCTCATGGAGCCATGTGCTATATGCACGGGCCCATATATGGTGCACAAAAAGCTGGCATAGATAAAATGGCATTCGACATGGCCTATGATCTTAAGCCCCATGAAATTTGTTCATTATCTCTCTGGTCAGGAATAGTAAAAGATGAGAAAACTCAGAAGGTCAGTGAAATGCATGGAGAGCAATATGCAGAGTTTTTGAAGGGTGCTGCCAGTCAAGAATATGCCGGTTTGGTGATAAACCAGCTATATGATGATACAAAACTTATGGACTTGTCAGGTAAAACAATATTGGCTGCAGAGGTTGGAAGCCAATACGGGGTTGAAGATATAGATGGCTGCACTCCTAAAAGCGATAGAGAAACGCTAGGCGGACCTAGAGATTTTTCAGAAGCAGTAGTTTATTAATTAGACTTTTTCGCCGCGAGATCTCATGTCTTTGAGAACCTCATCAATGCCTTTTTTATCTATGATGCGCATACCTTTAGTAGATAGCTTCAGAGTTACGAATCTGTTTTCTGACTCGACCCAAAATTTATGTGTATGGAGGTTAGGAAAGAACTTCCTTTTCACTCGGTTATTCGCATGGGAAACGTGATTACCGCTTTGTGGCATCTTCCCTGTTACTTGGCATACTTTACTCATAGAAACGCGATTTTATAGGACATAGAGAGTCTTAGCAAGATAGAATTAACAAGAATGAAAAATTTATTTTTACTTAGGCATGCTAAATCTAGTTGGGAAAATGCAGCACTTGGAGATTTTGACCGTCCTTTATCTAAAAGAGGAATATCGAATGCAATTCTATTGTCTAAATACATACAAAAACAAAGCATTTCATTTGATCTTGTTATATCCAGTCCAAGCGAAAGAACACAATCAACTCTTGATCTAGTGTTGAGCTCTCTTGATCCCATTCCAACAACCACTTTAAAAGAGTCCCTTTATCATGCATCAGCATCAAGTCTCTCCCAGTTAATTAAAGAGCAAAATGATGAGATAAACAATTTACTGGTCATAGGACATAATCCCGGCCTGCATGCTCTTACAGAGTCACTAACCAATGAATCCATTGTTAAATTTCCAACCTGTGCTTTTGCAAAAATTACTAATTTTAATCATTGGAAGGATATAGATGCTGGTATATTGAATCTCGAATCATTAATTATCCCCAAGGAACTCAAACATGATTGATTTAAAAGTTAAAATCCTTAATCCGCTTATTGGTGACTCTATTCCATTGCCAGAATATTCTACAGAAGGCTCGGCCGGTTTAGATTTGAGAGCATGCGTTGAAGAAAGTTTTACGCTAAAGCCTCAAGAGTGCAAATTAATTCCTTTAGGTTTTTCTATTTATATTGAAGACCCAACTCTATCAGCTTTGGTGATCCCAAGATCTGGCCTAGGTTCAAAATATGGCATTGTGATGGGCAACTTAGTGGGATTAATTGATTCTGATTACCAGGGTGAGCTTAAAGTGCCTCTTTGGAATAGATCGACAGAAGATTTTCTAGTAACCGGTGGCGATAGAATTGCTCAGATGATTTTGGTGCCAATCAAGCAAGCTAAATTAAGTGTAGTAGAGGATTTTTCTGAAACAGAAAGAGGGGTTAAAGGATTTGGCAGTTCTGGGATTGAGTAAGAGCTTATTTGTCTTCTTCGCTTTCTGACTCAGAGTCAACTTCTGTCTCGGCAGTTTCCTCAGCTTCGTCGGCAGGGGTCTCTTCAATCACAACATCAGCTTCAGCCTCTTCAGCGTTAGTTTCCTCAGTCACTTCTTCAACAGGAGCTTCTAATACTTCTTCTACAACTTCTTCAACAGGAGTCTCCTCAGCCTTAGCTTCAACTTTTTTAGCTGCAGGCTTGGAAGCGCCGCCAGCTCCAAAACGATCTTGGAATTTCTTCACTCTTCCGCCAGAATCAAGCATCTTTTGCTTTCCGGTATAGAATGGATGACATTTAGCACAAACGTCCAATGATAAATTATCTTTTAATGTACTCATGACGGGCAGTACGTTGCCACAGCTACAAGTAGTAGTTATTTCTTGATAATTGGGATGTATGTCTGTTTTCATAATAAAATCAAATTTGGATGAGCACTATACCAAATACAGTTACGTTTACAAACACATATGAGTAAATTTTTTTACAATGTAGCTATAGCTGTTCCGCTAAGACAAGCCTTTACCTATCACTCAAATCAAAGCATTACTCCAGGTACTAGGGTGGCCGTAAAATTTGGCAGAACGAATAAGTTGGGCATTGTGACCGAAGTTATCAGCAACACTGATATTAAAACCAAACCCATTCATATGGTGCTGGATGATTTACCAGTATTTAGCAAATTAGAACTAAAAATTTTTAAATGGGCGTCTGACTATTATTTGCATCCAATTGGTGAAGTTATAGGTGCCTTTTTGCCTTCAAATCTCAGGCAAACAAAAAATACTATTGAGGTTGAATCCATAAATGACAGAAAAAAAATTATAGAAAAAAATTTAGACTTTAAAACAGTACTGAATTCTGAACAGATTAAAGCTGTAGAATTTTTGAACAACCTTAAAGGATTTTTGCCGACCCTTTTATATGGAGTTACTGGTTCAGGCAAGACAGAAGTTTACATAAGGTGTATTTACAAACAATTATTAAACAATAAATCAGTTTTAGTTTTAGCTCCTGAAATTGCTCTAACGCCTCAACTTGAGAGCAGGGTGAGAGATCAATTTGGAGATTTGGTAGGGATTTACCATTCCAAAATGACGCCATCTGCTCGATATAAAACTTGGAAAAAATTTCGCAGTGGTGAGATTAAAGTAATTATTGGCACACGCTCTGCTGCAATGATGCCAGCACCTAAGCTTGGGCTCATTATTGTTGATGAAGAGCATGACGCTTCATACAAACAACAAGAAGGTTTTAAATTTTCTGCAAGAGACATTGCAATTAAAAGAGCCCAGATAATCAAAATTCCAATTATCCTTGGCTCAGCAACTCCCTCTTTAAGAACACTTAAGCTGGTTAAGGAAAAAAAGTTTCAAACTATCAGCCTAACCAAAAGAGTTACCCAAAAGAGTCCGCCAAAATTTACTATCCTCGATATTAATGATGTGAAGTTAGTTAGCGGCTTAGCCCCTCACGCAATAGATGCTATACGTCAAACTTTAAATCAAAAAAAACAAGCCATGATATTTATTAATCGTCGCGGGTTTGCGCCGCAATTTATATGTTCTTATTGTGAGTGGAAAGCAATGTGTAATAGTTGTGATTCAAGCCTAGTATTCCATCATCAAGCCGCACGATTAATTTGCCATCGTTGTGACTCAGCTTTTGGTGTCCCAGTTAACTGTCCAAGCTGCTCTAAGATGCAACTATCTTTTGTCGGCACAGGGACAGAGCAACTGGAAGAAACCCTAAGGGAACTTTTTCCCAACACATCTATTCATAGAATGGATCGAGACTCGACAATAAAAGCGGGCTCCTTGGAAACAATACTTTCAGGAATCAATGATTCTGAAACAGGTATTCTTATAGGCACACAAATGCTAATTAAGGGGCACGATTTTCCAAATTTAGAGTTGGTTGTAACTGTAGATGTTGATCAAGGCATCACAAGTTTAAATTCATCTGCTGTCGAAGAAATGGGACAACAATTAATTCAGGTGGCTGGAAGGGCGGGACGCTCCAATGGGAATGCAACTGTCTTAGTGCAATCTCGATATGTTAATGACCAAAATTTATTACAACTCAAGAGTGGAAACTATATAAACTTTGCTAAATCTTTGATGGAGCAACGCCAGGCAACAAATCAACCTCCATACTCCTTCGAAGCTGTGATTAAGGCTTCATCTCCTAAAGCTCAAACTAATATAGAAATGTTAAGTTATACGAAGCAATTTATAGACACCAGCAAGTGCATGCTTATTGGTCCCATTCCAGCCATGCAATCTAAAGTTAGGGGTTCATATCACCATCATTTGGTTATTCAGGCTGATACAAGAAGCAGTTTAAATAAACTTCTAGTTCATTTAGTAGATTCACTTACTAAAGATAAAAACAATATCTCCAAGAAGGTTCGTTGGAGCATAAATGTTGATCCCCTTGAGTTTTAAATATCAAAAGTTTGGCCTACCAATTTCTCTGATAAGTCCCAAAGCTTGTGTGCTTCTTCAAGGTTTTTGGAATAAGTTGATGACTTAGCTATTTTTGAGTCAACAAAGTATTCACCCGTCACGCCATCATCTTGCTTGGTCGCAAGGTAGATAATGCTTTCAGCTCCTTTTAATGGCGATCTAAAGAAGGGTCTTAGCATTAATCTCAGAGGCTTGCTATACCAAGCTTTATTCTGACTTCCAAGGGAAGTATTAACTCCTCCTGGATGAATAGCATTAACAGAAATATTGTCTGTTGAGAGTTTGATGGCCAGGTATCTTGTAAAAAGCAAGTTAGCAAGCTTCGATTGGCCATATGGCCTGAGACCGTGCCCAAAATTATTTTTAAAATTGATATCTTCCCATTGAATTTCTTTTACAAATGAATGAGCGGCAGAAGAGACGTTCACAATCCTTGTCTCATCATCACCCTTTAATTTTTGAAGCAGTAGATTTGTAAAAAGAAAATATCCAAGGTGATTAACTGCGAATGTATTTTCAATGCCTTCGCCAGTTTCATGATAAGAAGTATTGACAACACCGGCATTGTTGATGAGGACATCAATATTTGCACACAAATCATTAATTTCATTGGTGCATTTTTTAATGGAATCTTGGTCTGAAAAATCACAATATACTGAATGGATTTGAGTATTTGGAGATATATCCTTGATTTCTGCAAGAAGCTCATCTGCAAGGTTTTGATTTCTATAGGTAAACAATAGTTTTGGATTTTCTTTAGACAGTTCAATAGCTGCAGCTTTACCAATACCATTGGTAGCTCCAGAAATGACGATCGTTTTATTATTTAGATTCCACATTAGATAGAAATTTGAATTATTTGACCTGGGTAAATACTCTTATTCTTTAGGTTATTCCAATTGATAATTTCATCAATGGTAACACCAAAACGCACGGCAATCTCTGAGATTACATCACCTTTTTGAATCTCATACTCAACATATTTTGGAAAAGATGCCATAAAAGTATTTGGTTTTGGCTTTTCTTTAAAATAATTATGTATTCCTAAAAAGATACTTCTGGCTATCATTCTTCTTCCGGCTTTGCCCTCTAATCTTTTAGCATCATCAGGGTTTGAAATAAAACCCGATTCAATGAGAACCGATGGGATATCTATTGATTTTAAGACTCTGAAATCTGCAAATTCTACGTTGGGTTTATGCATTTTGGTGTAGGGATCTTTTTTTAATTGCTCTAATATTTTTTTTGCTAAAATGACGCTGTTATCTATTTTGGCTTCATACGCTATTTGATAAAGAGTCCTAGCTGCATCTTCATCAAAATCTCTTACATCCAACTTACCAATCTTTGAGTTTACCTCTGGACTGGAGGTTAATTTATTTTTTGAAAGGGTTTCAGCTGTAATTGAGGACGCTTCTTCTGACCAGACATATACAGATGCACCTTTAACAGATTAAGTCTAAATCCATCAGCATGAACAGAAACAAACAAATCGGCACCCAGTTTTCTAGCATTTTGATATCTATCATCTAAATCTACATATCGATCATCGGGCCTGATCATGACTGGCTTATACCCATAAGTATTTTTTAAAGTACGCTCTAATTCTTTAGCAATTAAAAGTGTTACATCTTTTTCTAGTATGTTCTTCCCAACTGCTCCTGGATCTCTTCCACCATGACCTGCATCAATTGCCACAATAATATCTCTTAAATTTTTAGAGATTTTTTGATCTCTTTTGATTTCAAGTATTAAATCAATACGATCTTTGTGTTTTACTTGCCAAGGCTTTTTCCAATAAACAGACCCCTTTAAGTCAATCACAATGCGGACAGTATTTCCAACTTCACTGGCTCTTATCAATCTTATAGGATGAAATGATTCGGATTTTATTGGCTCTTTCAAAGAAGTTTCCTTGAGGTCAATTACTATTCTTGATGGATCATCTAAGGCATAAGAATTAATTAATGCAATCTTATCCAGATGAAATACTATTTTTAAATTTCCAGATTCAAGTTCAGAAATATTGCTGAAAGAGACTTTGTTAGAAGCTTCAGCTGTTAGGGTAAAAACACAGAAAATTCCAAGCAGAAATTTAAGATTAATTAGTTTCATAATAAGCTTTAATACTAGATTCAATCTCAATATGCTTGCATTTTATTGAGGCATGTCTTGCCATATGATCATGATCTAGATTGATTATAACGTCGACATCTCTATCTGTCTGAAGATTTTCTGGCCACTCAATAAAAATAATTTTTTGCATGTCAGTCTTTCTATCAAGGTTTAATACTTCTACATCTTCAAGGGAATTTATTCTATATAAATCAACATGCAATAAGAGCTTTCTATCTATTTCATACTCTTCACATAGGGTATATGAAGGACTGGTCACCACATCTGTCCAATTTAAATGCTGAAGAATACCTCTTACCAAAGTTGTTTTTCCAGCGCCTAAATTACCATTTAAATGAATTTCAAAATTTTTAAAATCATGATTTTTAATAGTATTCCCAATAGCTGAGCCCAAAAGCAATGTTCTGGATTCATTCTTTAATTTGAGTTTTAGCATTGAGGGTTAATTCAAGAATTTTCTTATATAAAATATCAGTTCACCAGCAGCCAGTCCTATTCTCCCAACATCTTTGACAAACTCTTTACCAGCAAGAGCATGAATTTCAACTCCAGTTTTTGCTGCATCAAATGGAGATAACCCCTGAGCAATTAATGACCCAATGACTCCAGAGAGAATATCACCAGAGCCTGCAACAGCTAATTCTGGCCCACCAGAGGAACAAAGGTAAACATCATTTTTGTTACAAACAATCGTTCCATTACCTTTAAGGACGATGATGCATCCATATTTTTCTTGCAGCGCTTTTGCTGATTTTATTCGATTTTTTTGAATTTCGTTGACCGAGATATTCAACATCTCAGCTGCCTCACCTGGATGAGGAGTGAGCACCGTTTCGCTAAGAAGCTTTATTTTAGAAAAAGCCTTATGGCTTAGTAATCTTAGAGCGCCAGCATCTAAAAGAGTGGGGATGTTGTTGTTAGCAACATAGACAAGTAGCTTATATAGTATTTGTTCCGACCAGTAGTTTTTAAACATTCCAGGCCCCGCAACAACTGCATCAGGCCAGCCTAAATTAGCTTCTATGTCTTGAGCATTGTCAGCCCCAAATACCATCACCTCAGGATTTCTTGCTAAGCTTGCAGAGACGTGAGACTTTCTAGTGAGTAGCTTTACAAGCCCAGCGCCAGTTTTCAGTCCAGACTCTGAAGACATAATTCCGGCACCCCCAAAGCCTTCATCCCCAGCAATTATCAAAAGTTTGCCATGATCTCCCTTATGAGAATTTTCTCTTCTTTTGGGAATATTCATCTTAATATCCTCAAAAGAGAGTTCGTTCACTGTTGGGCTTACATTTTCTTCCATACCAAGTCCGAGATCTTTTAATATTAGCTTGCCACAATAATTCTTACCTTCATTGATTCGCTGTCCAAGTTTATAACCGATAAAAGTAATTGTTTTATCTGCATTAAAACATGCTTGAGATATTTCTCCAGTATTACTCTCAAGTCCTGTTGGCACATCTATGGCTACTTTAGAATCAAACTTATTACAGTCAGATAAAATTTTCTCTAACTTGCTCCCCAAATCTATTCTTCCACCTATTCCAAATATCGCATCCACAACAACGGTGTTACTGGAAATATCTTTTAGCATTTTTGCATTAATAAATTCTGCACCTTTGGTCGCTTTAAATGCATGCTCGCACAAGGGAGATTTTCTTACATCATCTAGCACATCTAAAAATTTGACACTTTTTTTTAACTCAATTAAACCAATGCCAATGAAATATCCGTCACCACCATTATTGCCAGGCCCACATAAAATTAAAAATTCTGATGTTGGATAATCTTTGTTTAATATCTCAACAGATTGCTTAGCAGCCTCCATCATTGCATGCAGGTCATCACCTTCCTTGATAAAAGAATTTTTCTCAAAAGCTTTGACCTGCTCAGCAGTATAAATACTATTCACTAAGAAAAAGATTTCCTTCTGCTATTCTGTCTGAATGATATGAACCAATCCACAAGGACCCATCGTGTGGCAAACCAACAGTTCCGACCCCCATATTTTTGCCCTTAAATTTATAGGACTCAACCAATGAAAGATCTAACAATGATAATTTGTTAACTGAAAAAGGAAGCGTGCAATTAACCGCCTCTCCACATCCTAACGATTCTGTAACAGAATGATCATGGTTGGTAACCCATGCAAAACCATCTTGAATAACTACATTATCAGGCGAATTGTGTTCATAGATTCCTAGTGGTTGTTTTGAATTTAAATCAAAAAGAATACTTTTATCCCCTAAGTTGTAATTCACTATTAGGTTATTATTTTTTTGATCTAATGCAATGCCATTTGGGAAAGATCCAGCCGTATACATAAGCTCTTCAAATTTATTATCCTGAGTCCATTTAACAGCCATTCCTGTATCTGATTTAGCAAACACATTCCACAATGCGCTGATCATAGAGAAGTCAGAGTCAAACATATGAGAAGCATAAAAGTTTCCGGATGCATCTAAGGACACGTCATTGAAATAATATTGGCCATCAACATCAATGCAGCCTTTCCACTCAAGTGCCCAGCCATCTTTTTTTATCAGCTCAAACATCTCTATGCTTTCATTGGGATAGTGACTGACAACTGCAAGTTGGAGCTTTCCATCCTCTCTTTGCACCAAATCAATGCCATGAGGACCAAAGGGAACGTTCGGATCTCTGGAGCATTCATCGGAACCCCATTCATTTTCTCTAAAAGTAATCCTTGCGTTAGATTTGGTTTTATCTTTTATATTAAAAAAGCTTAATTTACCAGATGTCATCTCAACCAATGGCGCCATTCCACCAAACTCAGCAACGATTAAAAAATTTCCATCTGGGGTAAGAGCCAAATCCTCAGGATTCATAAAATTACAATAGACTTTAAGCTCCTCATTATCCTCGCATCCACTCAAGGGCTCGATTGTGTTTTCATTTACGGACCACAAAAGCGAAATGACACCCAATGTCAGTGCCCCCAAAATAACCATTGATATTTTTTTCATTCTTTTTCTATCCACGCTTCTAAATAATTATTTATATAAGAGATTAGTTCTAATGGAGAATCGAGCGGAACATGGTGAGCCGCATCTTCAATTACTTCGACTGTCATAGAGTCTTTAAAAGCCTCTTTAATATATTTCATTATTTTTGATTCTAATAATAGGCTTTTACCCCCAGCGATAAAAAGTGCAGGGCATTTAAATTTAAATTCATAATTATGAAGTCGTCTAAGAGTGGCAAAAAGCTTGTCATCAAACCTCCATCTCCAGCCTTCTTCAACATTTAAAATTGAGTGCTCTGCTATATATCTAAGATACCAACCGTTGTCACAGTTTTGAGGAGGCATCAGTCTAAATCTTTCTATGATTGAAACCTTATCTGGATAGTATTTGATTCTTCGAAGCGGACCAGTGCTTTGATGTTTATCATAGTCATAAGTCGGAGGGCGAATAGGAGAATCAATCATCACAACTCCATGAAATAGGTCTTGAAATTCACTTGCCATAAATCCTGCAACATGCCCGCCTAAAGAATGGCCTACTAGATAAACTTTTTGGTTACCGTGAACAATTTTTTCCTGATGAATAATTGCGATTAATGCATCGCTGAAGTCCTCAAAATTATATGCATTTCTATGATCAGACTCACCCATCCCAGGAAGATCTGGAGCAATTATAGAAAATTTGTTACATAAAAGTGGTGCAATTGGGTCCCACCATTGCTTATGAGCGCCTGTACCATGAATAAGAATAATAATGTCTTGAGCATCTTTCCTATCCCAGACTTGATAGGCAACATTACCAAGCGGATGATTGAGGTTTTCTTTTCTGGGGCTTTGAGATATAGCTGAATGGAACCAGTCTGGGGCATCTTTAATATCAGTTGCAAGTGAATCTGTGATTTCCATTAAGTTGTATTCTAAAGGATAATAAAACACCATACTATTGATATAAATTATGACAACACCCATTAAACCAGCAGCAACAGTTATTTTAATGCGAGAGGTTCAAGAAGGTGGTCTTGAAATATTTATGGTTAAGAGAAGCAGCAGACCACCCTTTGGAAGTTTGTACGTTTTTCCAGGTGGGAAATTAGACCCTGAAGACTCTGAATATGATTTATATCGACATTGTGAAGGAATGGAGGATGCAGAAGCCTCAAGATGGCTTGGGGTTGAGAAAAACGGGCTGGCTTTTTGGATTGCATGCATTAGAGAGTGCTTTGAGGAAGTCGGAGTGCTGCTTGCAAATCCCGAAAATTCTATTATGCAGGATGCACAAAGACTTGGTAAGTTAAGAAAAGAACTCAACAATAAAGACACTACTTTTAAAGATATCTGTGTGTCTGAATCTTTGAACTTAAGAGTTAAAAATATTGTGCCTTGCGCGCACTGGATTACTCCAGCAATTGAACCAAAAAGATTTGATACTAGATTTTTTCTTGCCAAGGTTAATGCCAAGCAATTAGCTAGCCATGATGGTTTTGAATTAACTGAGAGTTTTTGGGTTAAACCTATTGATGCTCTAAATAAATTAAAAAATGGAGAAATGAATATGATTCTTCCAACCATAAAAAATATTGAAAAATTAGCTGAATTTTCCTCTAGCGCAGAAGCCTTTAATTATTTTGAAAGCTTGGGAGACGAAGCAATTCCTCCAATACTTCCCAAATTTATTAAAAGAGATGGTGAGTGGGTTGGCTTTCTTCCTGGAGAGGAGGGATATGACAATGTCTAGAGCATTTATTGAAAGAGTTACAGCCTCTAATGGCAGTGTGTTTACTGGTCCAGGAACAAACAGTTATCTAATTGGCAATGAAGATATTACACTTGTAGATCCAGGACCAAAAATTGATGCGCACATAGAACACTTAATTAATCTTGGCCAGGGAAAAATTAAACGCATTTTAGTTACCCACACTCATCGAGATCATTCCCCTGCAGCTAAAGTTCTAGGAGAAATGCTTGAGGTTCCCTTGATGGGTCGATTGCTTGAAAAAGATGACTCCCTTCAAGATAGAACTTTTAAACCCGATCGTATTCTTGAGCATGGAGATTTAATTAAAACTGATGAATACACAATAGAGACTGTTCACACTCCTGGCCATGCCTCAAATCATTTATGCTATTTAATTCAAGAGGAAAAAGTGATGCTTACAGGAGATCATATTATGAATGGTTCCACGGTTGTCATTGCTCACCCCGATGGCTCTATGAAAGATTATTTGAGCTCTTTGGAGTTATTGCGGAATTATAATTTTAATAAAATAGGCCCTGGTCATGGTGATTTTCTGGAAGATCCAATGTCCGTAGTCGATTGGATCATTGACCATAGGCTAGAACGGGAAAGAAAAGTGATCTCCAAGCTAAAGTTATTTTCGACTGTTACTTCTGAAGATTTAGTAATCAGCGTCTATGATGATGTTGACCCAAAACTTCATCCTATTGCAATTTGGAGTCTGGAAGCTCACCTATACAAATTGCTTGAAGATGGAACAGCAGCTTTTAATTCATTAAATAAAACCTGGTCATTGAAATAGAATAAATGTTTGCTTTCATTCTCGGATGCTTGTATTTAATTTCAGCCCTCATCATTCTTTTTTTGATAAAAGAGAAGTTTAATATTTTTGGATTTATTTATAATCCAAACAACAGAAAGTTTTTAGTAATTTTTGATACCCCATTTTTGCTCCTAAGCTTTGCAGCAATTATTGAAGAAGCTCATTGGTTTGTTTTGGTAATATTTTTTATGCATGCGCTTAATACCATGACGCTCTTAATTAAACCTGATATTTTTTATAATTCGAAAGGAGAAATGCAGTTCATGGAAGAGGAACCCCTTAATAATTATTTGGTAATAATGACTTCTGTAGTTGGAATAGGGTGTTTATTAGTTAGCTATTTTTAAATTTACTTTATTAGCAATTAAATCCTCAACCACGCCCGGATCAGCTAAAGTCGAAGTATCACCAAGATCATTAAACTCACCATCAGCAACCTTCCTTAGAATCCTTCGCATGATTTTTCCGGATCTAGTCTTTGGCAGTCCTGGAGCCCATTGAATAAGATCAGGTTTTGCAATTGGACTAATTTCTTTTGCAACAAAATTCTGTAACTCGACTATCAAGCTTTCTTTCTCTTCCTCTCCAACCATGAGTGTCACAAATGCATAAATGCCTTGCCTTTTATTGGATGCTCAAAACCTACAATTGCTGCCTCAGCAACTTTCTCATGCAGCACCAAAGCGCTCTCTATTTCTGCCGTTCCCAGTCTGTGTCCAGATACGTTTAATACATCATCAACCCTACCAGTAATCCAAAAGTATCCATCGCTATCTCTTTTAGCGCCATCACC
>JGI20160J14292_10002043_pt1 | contig 16442 bp, 15 predicted proteins | sample COG_10_FD_14292 | JGI IMG/M metagenome (IMG submission 14292) | reverse complement strand
CTCATGAAGTAGATACCATGTCGATTGTCCCAGTTTGTCACGATCAATGTCATTACAGGTACAAGAACACTGATCTTCCATGGCTACGGTGGTTGTTAATAACAAGAATAATATTAAACGCATTTATTTGTATATTATGGTGTATTTATACTTATAACTTTGTTGGGATTAAAAAATTTCGTAAAGTTCGTTCTTTTCTATTATAGTCGGAATGGGTACAATAATAAAAGAGCGCTCCGTAAATGGTCATCAAGTAGCCAAATAACACAAAAAACGAAATGAGATAATCACCAAAAACATATTCTGGCAAGGTTTCTTCGTAGATACATGCGAAGTACCAGTTGGTCCATGGTCGATCTTTCAAGGGTAAGGTAGTATTCAGCGTTCTATTTTTCATAGGGATACTTCTATTTGTGTTATCGTCCACAATTATGTATCTGTCGCTTGTCGTCAGACCCCACGCAAATGCGGTAAATACAAAGGCCACAAACAAAAAACATGTTCCCCATCTGCCCCATACTCCATAATTAAATCTCGTCCCATAATCCACATAGAACATTTATATAAAACGTTTCCCCATATTTATACTTTAAAATTTTAATCCCGTGGGCAATAGCTGTTCTCTCCGAAGAGCACGCTCTGACAGACCAACCATGCGTAATCTATGTACACCTATACACTCCTTACACACCCAATTATTACCCGGTAACGATAAAATGGTTCAAACCGGTCTGGAAATTGCTCAACATCGGCGCAACATACGTCGCATGTGCCACCCACTTCTTTTCACGCTCAGAGTACATTGTCCCACCGGGTACATTACTCGCATATTCTACCAATTGCTTTGTTGGTGGGTCAAATTTAACAACTGCTCTCAATATCTCTGAGTTTTTTTTATGCCTAAGTTTAAGTTTTAAGTCTATAAATATAGTATAGTATCATTTTAAATGTTACATCGTGGCAACCCTTAAGATCCGGAATATCAAAGAATAAATACAGCGAATGCTGCTGGCTTATCTTTATTAGAAAAACATAAAAGACCCTTAAAAAATCTTTTGGCAAATGTACCACAGGTATTCTCAGAGGAATCACATGAATATCAGTCGTTTAATGTTTATAACCAAAATGTCAATAGGAAATGCAGGTATATAACGTTTAAAGTTGGGACCACGTTTATACCCACGAAGGTTGAGTTTGAATTCGATATACAGGGTTATGATAAAAAAAGAACAATAACGATTGAATTTGATAAGATAAAACGTTATTTAGAACGAAGTGAATACAGTGAAATAATGAGGCTATTAGTTGGGTTTCCACACAATGATAAGGAGCTAACTAAAGAAATTAAATTTTCTAAGGATTTGGATGGTGGTTGCGATATCACAAATATGTTATTTAACAAAGACACATCCAAATGGAAGACCATAAACTCGTATTTCCCCATTTACTCCAGTGCGGACAATAATTTTTGGGTATCTGCCAAAGCCATTGATTTCTATAGATTGTGGGACTCCCAACGGAAACTCGAATACTGTGAACGGCGTAGAAGACGACAAGCTTACAAACGAACACTGTTACCGCGGGACAAAAAAATAAAATTTTAAATAGTGTTACTTAACACCCATATCACTAACACAGTAACACCTATGGAACAAATAACAGCAATTATTGAATAATACCATGTTTAATTTATAATCAAAAAAAATTATATATTGTCGTTTTTTTACTCTTCTTTACTATTTTTGGCTGAACGATAATTATTTCCTCTTTTTTTCTCTTTTTCACCCATTTCGCAAACATGCCGGTTATGGCAGGTTTTTTAATCGCATTGCAAACAAACAAACTCTTCGGATTATCGCACAGTTTCTCTATAATTCTCGTAAGAGGTGGGATCATCTGTTTGTTTCGATAGTAGTCGTAGTCCACAACAAACTTTCCACTGGTGATCTCTTCCGGCAAGACCGAATTCTCCGACATTTTAAATGATTTCCCCTTTGCTATGACGTATGGGACTCTATCTCCCGCTACAAACCCATGTTGTTCGCCCCGTTCTTTGTTGATGCGCATCGCCAAGTTTACATGTGCTCCCTTAACTTTGTAATCGGAAGGAGAACGAGACAATTTTTTGCTCATGGTCAACATTTCCAAAGGCACTTTACACAATGCTAGATCTTGCATCGCCTTGGACACCACTTTGCATGCTTGATCTACATCCATAGTATTCATTAGAACGGTCAACATTTCCTTCTGTGTTTTTACTAACAGTGGGCAAAAGTCTCGCCTGACGCACTCCAATCCTTTCATGTCTATTTTAACATGGCCCTCTTCGTATTTCTTACCACAGTAACGCTTCTTTTTTATCAACATAAACGGCAAGTAAACTTTTTCAAACTCCAACTCTACCGGTCGTAAGAAGTGTGCGTCTACATACTCTCCCATCTCCCTGCCAATCTCCTCCGCGCGTTTTACAGTTGCCTCTGGTGTCGGACCGTCGCACAGAGACCGTGGGAGATGACAAAAGACCGAATCGGTATCCCCGTATACGCATCGAACCCCATGTTCCTTTCCCCACTTTGGGTGGTTCTCGATCAGGTCTTGTGTTTTTAAAGTGAGACCTCTTCCATATTTAGTAACACTTTCTGCTATTCGCTTTTCCGGTAGAAACCCAACCGACGCACCTGTAAACCCATAGATACTATTCATGCAAACTTTGAGACCCAATTGACGACCATTTGCTATCTTGTACTGGACTGTATCTGGATGATGTTTCTTCATTTCTTTTTTTACTCGTTTGCGTTCATCCCATAAGGATCCCAATATCTCTGGTAGAATCCCCTGTCTGGTTTCCTTTGTGGCAAAAATGACGTTGGTATTGTAATTGATCTTGTTTTGCATCCTACCGTCTTTCCAGTAGTAATCCGGTACCGTCCGTACTTCTTTTCCTTCGGTCCATCCCCTCTCGATCATGGTTTTTTTACTAATGATGGTTTCATACGACATGTTCATGCACATCATCACCGAAGGGTACAGAGAGGCAAAGTCAAGGGTTGCAATCGCATCTTTGTAGAATTTTGGTTTTGGGTCCAATACGACTGCTCCTTGAAAACCATCAAACCGTTCCTCTACCGCTGTAACTATGTCCAGATTCTTGGAGAGTTGGTTCCACTTGTTGTATTTCTTTATTGTTTCGCGCCTTGGAATAAAATACTGTGGTGATCTTTGCTTGCAATACCGCAACATCAGAGCGATCGTGCGAATGCCCTGACCTCGATTTAGAACATCGTTAAGTGCAATTCCGGTAACGGATGCCAACTGAAACGATACGAACAATTTGCTGAGTTTGTGCATTATTTTACGCGTCAACCATGCGTCTTTTACACAATAGACGGCTAGTTCGTCTCGTCCTTCCTTGGTGTGATACTTTGGGTGAATATCGTTGTAATCCATCGGATATTTTTTTGTACCTAGAAATTCAAAGGCAACATTGTCTAATTTGTAACTTGAAAGGTTGTGGTTCTTTTTCATGACTTGGTATCCATCGTGGTCGATACGACCCGGACAAAACAAAGTCCTTGTTACATTCTTTCCCGCTTGCTTGCTTTCAAACACCTTCTCTTTGATAAATGATTCCATGTTGAGAAATCTACCCCAAATCGGAGAATACTCGTCCTTTGGACCCTTACAAGTGCGTTGCTTGCTCTCACTATTCAATCGCTTGCCATAATTTTTCGTCATCAGAGTGTTGTACCGTTTGAATAGGTATGGGTGGTCAAACCATGCACTATTGTACCCTTCGATAATATCAATATCCTTGTCAACAATAAAGGTATTGAAATCGATCAACATTTCCAATTCGTCATCATAGTGGTAGACTTCTGTGTCTTCCGATGTGTAATCGTCTGTAGGGTTCTGCACCGGTGATAGAACATCGATGGGATCTCCGTTTGGCGTGTGAATCCAAACGTATTTCTCAACTGCTTCTCCCTTTTGAACAATTGCTCCTATTGTACATACCGGGTCTTGTTCCGCCGTTGGAAACTCAAACTTGCCATTTCCTCTTGGATGAGGTACGGATTCAATATCGTATGTCAATATGTGCCATGGGGCCATGTCATTTCGTTCTATCTGCTCTAAACGTACGGCTTCCAATTCAATATCACATGTTGTTTGCTTCTTACTGACTTCCTGTCCATCGACTTCCATCCAATTGCATGAATATATGTCTTTGCTGATTAGATATTGAAGACCATAGTCAACTTGGTCGTTGTATATGGTGTAGGGTTTGTCTAACATATACTTCAGGTTTGTTTGACAGTCTACCTCGTATTTCTGGCACCATTTCTTTACCATACGTGTTTCAGTGTCCAACATCATCTGCCTGTAAATGAACTCGCACTTACGACTTAAAATTGCCTTCAAGTCATTGAAAACGTACTTGTCTATCGTGGTAATCTCAAGAAAGTCATGGGCGCCTTCTTCGTTGTATTCCGTAATATCCTGACCTTTGACTATTTTAAACCACAGGAGTTTTTTTTCATGCTTGTCTATACATGAATCGATGTTCTTCACCGAATCTGGGTCAAACTTTAGAATATGTTTGCTTTCTTTGTACCGTATTAACGAGGCCCGAATAAGGGCTTGTAGTCGTCGTACGTCCCTGTCTATGACAATATACAGTTTTGGACTGAAATCTTTGACATGAACGGCTACGCTTTTGTCATCTAAGGTTCGTCCGAACAACGTGATGAACTTGTTTGGTGATTGCGTGTCTAAATGTTGAAATACTAGCTTCATCTTTGTTTGGACAAGAAGCTTTTAATATACATAAATTTAATGGAACGAAATTTTTAATGAATACCTTTGGCCCATGGCCCGAAGTGGCAAGTGGCCCGAAGTGGCCCAATGGTCAAAAAGTGGCCCGACAAAGCTAAATTGAAATATCGACAATAATTTTTTTTTATCTAATACCATATAAATATTAAAGCGATGACAATGTACAATGGAGTTAGTACGAGACCAGATATCACAAGTGTTTAAACAACTGAGTGGGGATTTCGTGGTGCCCAAAAATGCATACGAAAAACGGTTTTGTGAGGTTTTGGGTTGGGTTCCGTTTGATGCCCGATATTACGATGCATTTAATGGAGACGCATTTATAGAGATAAAGAAGGGACAGGGCGGTATGCACTTTGATATGGTTCGGTATTCGGAAATAGCGATGAAGTTTGGGACGCAGAACACCGTAACTGTATTTTTTAAATGGAACAAGAAACATAAAATCGTAGAAGAAGCCATGATAATTGACACGAACAAAATTATCGAATTTCTAAAAATCGACAAAACATATGCCAGAACATACCTTAAAATATATCGACATGTGCCTAGGGGCGTCAATATACTAGCATCGGCGACGGCGAAGGATTTAAGGGGTATGGCGACATATATTGTCAAACGGAAACCACCATTAATTGTGCGTTTAAGACGACCGACTCGAAAGTATATTGAATACGATACAACGACAGATTCAACCCAGTGGCCGGTGATAAATGTTTATATTACATATAAAATGGTGAGTAAAGTTGGTAAATATGCCATGTATTCGGAGGAGTTCAAAGATATTCCCTCATGAAGGAACGACATGTGCCATATGTTTAGACGAAATTTGCGATTCTATGAAAACGCTAAAATGTGGGCATTCCTTCCACAATAGTTGTATTAATAATTGGAAAAGTAAGAACCCTACCTGTCCACTGTGTCGTGTAAGAATTACAGAGCCACGACGAAGCACCCGTTCTAGAATTTTTGGAACTATATTTTACATGTTTGGTTTAAGGTGATTGTATATATAAATAGTTTATTGTAACAAATATATGTTAGTAGAAGAAGACCATAGTTATGATTGTGCATTTGTTTTGGTAATATACACTCTTACCAGTGGAATTACATGGGGGCTTATTGCGTATCTATACGACGATCATTATAATTTGGATAGGTTGCTTGTAATATTGATGCATACAGCGAATGTAGTAGTGGTCACTAACATTGTAGAGAATCGTTTAAAGAAGATGGTTCGACCGGTATATTTACTTCTGATACCATTGCATGTTGGTACCGCACTGGCATTCCGTCATGCGGGATCTGTATTTACAGAAATTTCATTCAATTTCAACGATAGGATTGGATTAATATCGTTCGTTCTATTGAGTCTATTAATGTTCGCTTTATGTTTCCATTTCTCGTACCATTTTATTCGGTATAAGAAAAATAAGTTGGGAATTGTATATGTTGCATTATACCTATGCATGTGGGTTCTTTTCATAGGAACTACAATAGTTGCATATATGGAAGGTCACCCTCTCCATCTTCATCATTATGCACTTGCGTTAATATGTTCCTATGGGTTTACTTCCAAGCAACCCGTCTTTATTGTAGCTTTCACCATAAGCCTTGCAATCATGAACGAGGGAATCGCGACATGGGGAGCAGATTTATTGTATCAGGAAAAACCAAAAAGTTTTTATTACACTGTGAATGACACCGCGATAGAGTACACTAACATCAATTGTGTATCATCAAATCCGTTTAAATTTGTATTTCATGGTCATCGAGAAGACTATATCAATGTACATTGTTCTTTTATGGGATTAAAGTATAGTATATAAATAAAGTTTTTTTTTATTAAAATGCGAGTAACGCTACTTATTATTTCCATTTTATCGGTTTGTGCATACGAATGTGAAATTGATATATTGGAAGAAGCAGATAAATCAACTGTTATGGATTACATGGATCGCGATCGTCCATTTCTTCTAAAAAACCAGTTAAAGATGAGCGTCGAATTATTTAATCAGACGTATCATGATTACGATGTTATGCATGGAAACAGAGACGTCCTTCAATTTGGACACGGTGGTGATTTACCGGCAAAGGTGAAAGACATGTACGACCTTGACACACAGACCTTTGAATATTACCGGAATCTGGACGAATTACGCCCTGACATTATTCCGTATCACCCATACCAAATTATATCGATTGGTGGCGCACAGTCGGGGATAGGGTTTCACCAACACAGACGAGCATTTTTTAGCTTGTTGCATGGAGTAAAAGAATGGTATTTTTTTACGGTAGAAAAAGAGACCATGTATGAATTCAACAGAACCAAGAAGTTTCTAAGGGACGATGTATCGCACCAGTGGTTTGAAAATCCAATTTTTTGCGTACAAGAAGCAGGGTCTATTATGTTTGTTCCAAATCATTGGCCCCACGCTACAATAAATTTAAATACCGCTATTGGAATTGGTTACCAGTTAGAAGAAAAAAGTAGGACTTAACCAAATAAACTATATATAACTGTGTGTAAAGCTTTGAAATGTCTACGGCTCAGCTCATGCTTGGTGAAGGCGCCTACGCAAAGGTATACGGTAAGAACAATTCGGCGGTAAAGATTACTTTGATTGAAAGCATGGAAGATTTGGCGTCAGTCGCTAGAGAACAATACGTAATGCGCATGTACCTTCCCAACATGGTGCCTTACCGTTCTTGTTATTACAAGTGGAAGAGTATGCACATTACTATGGAAAAAGCGACCTGTAATTTGAACGGATGGCTTCGTGCTCAAAAGCAGGTAACATTTGAAAAAATAAGAGACATAGCAACACAATTGCTCCAAGGCCTGTACTCCCTCCATGAACACAATGTAATGCACCGGGATTTAAAACCGGACAATGTATTGATGAAAGGCGATGTCGTTTGGATCTGTGATTTTGGACTTTCTCGTCAATTTGCAAACGATTACGGCGTTGCAACCGGGTACATGGTAACTAGATGGTATAGAGCTCCTGAAATATGGAAGAAGCAGAAGTATACCACCAAAGTAGATATCTGGTCACTGGGTTGCATTCTTCACAAAATTGTATATGGTAAAGTCCCGGGAAAGACACTAAAAGCGGTAGAACAACGAATCCCAACATTGAAAAACGAAACGGATATCGACACATTGATTAGGGGATTGTTGGCACTGGACCCAGAAGAACGTTGGGATGCAAAACGAGCCCTTGCATTTTTGGGAGAGAAACCGGTCCATACATACATTGCAAAGCCGCCAAATCAAACCTTTGTAACAAGCGAAGTGCGTAAGAAATGGTTTAAAGTATTTCAACGCAAATTCCCAAAGGAATACCGTATACTTGCTTACGGTTTGATGATGTTTGATACATCCGACCAGACGGCGGAAAATATGTGCTGCTCTATGGCTATATCGGCAATGCTATTTCAAACAAGACCGTCCAAGGTGTTGGTATATGCTTCTCGTATATTAAAAGACTTTGGAAAAAAACCATTGGAAACTATATCTACTTTCTTACCAGACGTATGCGATGGACAGCAACGTTTAAGTGATTGGGAAACCTTCGATGGGTCGTTTGACGAGTATGTAACAAAAATGTTAGGGTTAAATAAAAAACGTAAATATTTTAATTAAACTGAAGTATATCCGTAATGTACCCAAGAAAAAATTGCCTTTTCTTCTTCGATATATATGATTTTGACCCACCAGAATTCATCACGCGCGAAATCGCATGTTCGTAACTTGACCGTTTCAATGATATGGAGTCTTCTAAGGTGTCTTTGGAATAGAGTTTGTAAATGTGCACCGTTTTCTCTTGGCCGATTCGCTTCAATCTACCGATCGCCTGTTTTTCTACGTCGGAGTCAATTCCCGGCTCAAGAAACACCAAGGTGTCCCCTTCTGTGAGGTTTATTCCCACATCCGCTATTTTGGTAGACAAGAAGAAAACATTCGTATTCCCATTTTTGAATGCTTCTATGTTTCGTTTTCTCTGAGCTCTGCTGCTTCTCCCCGTTATTATACTAGAATGAAACTCACGTGAAAACGATTCCAAGACCGTGTTGTATTGTGAATAAACTACTATTTTCTTCCGTTTGTTAATAATACGTTTCAATTCATCCAATTTACCCCGTGTCATCGTTTCGTATAGACGCGCTATGTCTTTCTCTATTTTCACTCGACGTCCCAACATGTCCGTTTTGACAACAAACCCCTCTATGGTCTCCTCTTCGACAGATGGTTTAATTTCTTTAAATGCACTTTCCTGTAGTGTACATCGACACATTGGGCAATTTTTACGAAATTCCAAAGAACGCTTGATACAATCATGACAAAATATGTGCAAACAATTGGTTATGGTGGGACGGCTAATCGTTTCCAAACACAACGAACAACTTGTATCTTCTAGAGAGTTTAACACCTTTTTCACTTCTTGTTCAAATTTATCTTTCCCCAAGGTTTCATTCAACTGTTGTATGGTAGTCGAAGAAAATTGATCCCCTTCTATTCTTTCCCCCCACATGTGTATCGGAATTAGTGTAGGGTCTATGGAGGCTATGCATAATTGGTTCATAAGTGATTTTATTCGCTGAAATTCGTTAAATGGACCTTCGGTGTGCCACGTCTTCAATATTTTGCCCCTTATTTTTTCAAACAGTTTCTTGTATACAACCAGTGTATTTGCATCGAACGGAATGTTTAAGGTGTACACTTCTGGTTTTGGGATGCCAAGTGAAACTTTTGGGCGAATAATTGTGTTTATAATCTGTTGAATGACCCATCTACTTCTACCTTCCTCTATTTGCATCACTTCCTTTAAATATGGTCTATCGCCTTGAAATGGTTTTACACACAACATTCTCAATTGTGCGTGTAGAGTTTGGATTGTATCGTTTATAATGGGCGTTGCGGTTAAACACCAACGGTATAATGCGTTAACCGAGTAACATGCTCTGACGGTAGTAGAAGTATGCGATTTGGGTTGATGTGACTCGTCAAAAATAACACGTTTAAACATCGTGAATATGGGATCGGAAACGTTTCTATTGTATGCCGACATGAGTGTACCATAGGTTGTAAACACAACATCCTTTCCTGTACATTTTTCTATTGTTTTTCTACCATGTACTTCACCGTATGTCAGGGTCGTAAATTTTTGTAGTTCAAATATCCATTGGTCGATTAAGGTCAATGGGACCACTACAAGAGTCGGTTTAATTTTATATATTTGAATGCCTTGTTGTATCAATGCCAAAGTACATACAGTCTTGCCCAATCCGGTGTCCAATGCAAGAATTCCGCCTCGAAGTGGATTCTCCCAATCGAAACCAGACACCGCGTTAAAACGCACCCCCGATTTCGTGTTTAAATTCAATATGTCATTGTTATGGATTTCTCGTTGTTGCATATCATAAACGATGCGTTCTTGGAATGGTTTCAACGGGTGTTTTAATCGTATTGTCGCATAATTGTTTTTTATTTTGTATTCGAAGTTCATTGATTCGTTCCAAGACCTCGCTTTTGGTCTATTCGATAAGTGCCACAATACTTTGGAAATATGACTGTATCGAAAACGACGATGCAAACGACTGATTCGAATTTCTGGGTTTGACGGGTACATGATATTTACTATAACCTTTCCATCGGAGTATTTAAAGTTGGTTTTGAAGATTGGTTTGCCACGTAAGACGCTCTCTATGAGTCTAGACCGTCGTTTAATCCATTCATCCAACTTTATACGCTGTACCACTTTATCAATAACATCCATATCGACCACATTTCGACTTGCAATTTTATCGATTAACATTTGCATACAACGATTGTCTTCGTCGCAAAAGTCGATTTCATCTTGATGTCTCCAATAAAAAGGATGATGTTCCAACCACAATGCAATGTATAGAATATCTACATCGGTATTGTAACTGGTTGCAAAGTGATTTATATTATGATGGCTGGTTCGTGCCCATAAATCAAGCTTCACAGCTTCCATATCTATCGAACTCATTTGTGTTTTTTTGTAAGATATACCAGTTTTAGATATAACCAAATCTTCGAAGGGTATGACCAATACCCCGGCACAGTCCCAATCGCAATCAAACGGGTCGTTATCGCTGTAATCAACCGCAAAATCATTGTCTTCGACCCATGCAAAGGTTTCATGGTCTGCAAGGTCCCATTTTGCCAAATACAAATTGGCATCCGCATCGTAATCTATAATTTTTGCGCCCCGTCCATCTATGTGCACTAACGCCTGTAAACATGGATTGCTTAGTATCGGCATTCGGGGAATATACTCGGGTATGTTTACATCGATTGCAAGGTCAATACGATTGGAATATACGGACACGGTATAGGTATTCCTGACATTCAGGGGCTGAATCGTTATGTCATCGCCACATCGGTCCAATATCATAGACAAATGACACGTTTTTGTATCGATGTCCAACAAAACCCACATATTTTCTTTCAGGGATTTCCGTGCAATAAAATTGTTTTTCTTTAGTTTTTTTATTGGGGCCATTATAGTCGGTCTTGAATAAGGACGGCATCTTCGACGTAGTGGTAAAAATTCAGTCGTCTTAATGTCTGCGACCTCTACAAAATATTCCACGCCGTCGTACAGAACTTCTTCCCCTACCTTAAATTTAGACTGGTAAAGGGCACTAAATTTGGCATTGGAAGCTGTTCGTGGCATTTACCGGCCCGACGATTGATATATATACTCAAAATTTAATTCTGTGTATATAAGAAAGACTCGAACAAATAAATGCAAGTTAAATTACTCGACAACAATGCAATTCTACCGGAACGAGCCAACCGATATGCCGCCGGGTACGATCTTTACCTTCCACGTGACACACAATTGGAAGTGGGTTTAAACAAGGTGCGTATCGGGGTTGCAATGCAAATACCGCCCGGACATTATGGACGCATAGCGTGTCGTTCCTCTCTGGCCAAAGCCGGAATGACCGTGGAAGCAGGCGTAGTCGATGAAGACTATCGAGGTGAAATTATGGTCATGTTACGCGTACGAGAAGCAATGGAGTTCAAACGAGGTTGGAAAATAGCCCAGATTATAATTACACCGTACGCGACTCCGCAAATCATACAGGTGAACTATTTGGGGGAGACAGAACGAGGTTCTGGTGGGTTTGGCAGTACAGATATTTGATAATATATAAATTACTAACATAAATTAAAATGAGAGTGTACTTGTTAAAACGGTGTTACCATACGGTTAACGCAATCGCCTACGTTTACGAGGTGCCGCAAAAATCTGATCTTGAAATTTCTCTCTTAACAAATATTCCTGTGCGGCTATCTTTTTCAAATCAACATAAACATTGGTGCGCTCTGTCTCCAGTACAATGTATTGGGTTTCCTCTATGTTCTCTGCCAACTCCTGTAACACTTCTGTGAAGTGAGAAATGTTTTTTATCTTTGTCCGGTTTACCTTTTTGATAATATCGTAAGGCATCAAAGATCGTTGTGATTCCAGATACGTTTGACCCGGTATATGGGTACATACCACGATGGTTTCCATGTTCATTGACGATTTTACACGCGCTGACATTTGCATGAGGTGGTCAAACGGTATAGGAGACTCCTCATCTTCGTCTTCCGCATCCAGATGGTTCATCGTAAGGTCCATGAACACTGCCCCTCCAAAGGTACAGTAATCTACTTCTTCCCATTGGTGCCATTTTTCACGGGTATGAAAATCAATGACAGTAGGTTTAACCTTTACTTCAACCCGCTTTTTCGTACGATGTTTGAATACCGAAAAAGTAATCGTATCTGGATCCAATGACATGATGAATTCGTTGTTTGTGATGGGAACGCGCTTGTCTGTCCATTCTACTTTTACCAGACCATCACAGTCGATGTTGTACCGTCCAGTAGAATTGCTTATTCCGAGGATAATGTCTTTTGTTTTTAACCCCGCAAGGTCGCATGCTTGGCCCTTTACGGTCTTTTCAACCAATACCCCTTGTATGTGATCAATACCATGGTAGTTTAAATAATCGTCGGTCAGGATCTTCGCGTTAACGCCCCAAGATGGCATACGCATTAGTGGTTTGTTAAAATCACCCCAGTGTCCGAAGAAACGCGCAATTTGACATATAGGCACCGCCAAACCAATTGCTTCTGTTTCTGCTTCCGATGCCGTACAGATACCAATAACGCGATTTTTATACAACAAAGGGCCACCGCTGTTACCTCCATTTAGAGACATATTGAGTTGTATCATTCCCAGACCCCTACCCGATACGCGCCCCCCGCACAATTGCACGTCTTTGGACAAGGATGGAAACCCGATGGCAATGACATCTTGGGAGTTTCCTTTCACCGGTGATAGATTAATTTTCAGGTTTGGAATTTCTTCCAAAAACTCATGAATCGACCCACCATCTCTCCATGATAGATGTTCCGCATATGGATCGATACATAATATTGCTACGTCCAACGAGGGTACAACGTGTATGATTGATGCTGTAAGGCGATTGAACCCCTTGGACGGGTAACACAACTCTACCGTCTTTGACTCAATAGAATCCACCACGTGAAAATTGGTCAAAAGATAACGACGTCGCTTGTCATAAAATGGTACCTCGCCAAACTCTTTCGGGTTGATAAAAAAGGCACTTCCTCCGGCCTGAAATTCTTCCACATCGATGTACGGTTGGGCCCAATTAAACCCGGTGTGTACCCCCATAACCTTCATAACAGATTTTTTCGCTTTTTGAACATCGCACGGTCTCATATTTCTTTTAAAACACGTTTTTTATATATATACCCGACTGAGTTTTAATGTTTACCTTTTTTAAGATGGCACCATGTGGCCCGTTGACGTCGGGTCAGTAACTGAATGGGATGTCGGGTCAGTTGGGCCAGTTGTAGCTTCTATACTATAGTCGTCTATTCCATTGCATGTTATTGCATATAGACCCGGGGTACGTATACCTAAACAATGCCATTCCGGGGTTTTTGAATGTACCTCGGCGTAATACGTAGACCCAACGGTCATAGAAATAGTATAACCCGTATTCCTTTTAGTAAATATCATTTGTAACATTTAAAAGAGTATATATACCAACAAGTAAAAATGTTAACCAATCTATCCAAAACACTCGCGTTTATCAAGGAACATCCTCTTCACGATGATTTCCTTGCCATGTATTTGAAGGGGATTCCCAATACAAAGGCAAAACGCATCGTGGAAGCATTTATAGCCTCACTTGGTTGTGGCCCATACGAGTACATGTTTTTAGAAGACCGGATTCGCGTGAATTTATCCTCTATATATGTAGGCCAATGGTTGTAAAATGGAAGAGAAAGAGAAAATAATAAGATGTAGACTACACGCATGTTGTTTTATATTGTTTATACTACTCGTAGGGTATTTAGTATACGATTATATACATGAAAGTTCCCTTATCTGATCTACGTCGAATACTGGCCGTTTAATCCTGTAACGTTCCATTAATTCCGGTTCGAACTTTAATTTAAGGACCATGCCGCCATGTATTGGGAAGGATACTATCTCCCGTTCTTCATGTAGTGTGACCCATCCGTTTCGTATGGCCCGCGACATATTGTCTGAACCATACCGTTTGTTCATTTTACTCCAAGTCATTTCTTCGCTTGACGCTTTAAAGTGATTCCTTTCCCATGTATCAAACCAGAAATCCATTTTACACACGCTGACGGCTATTTATAGAGTCATATTTCAACAAATTGGTTGTTTCGTCTCGTTTCTTTCTGGACCGACATGGACAAGTGACACAACGTAAAAGACAGACACCGCACGATAAAATTTTATAAATTATGTAGACTACTAGGAGAGCACCGACCCCCATGAATACATAAGCTGCTACTGTAAACCAGTATTGAATCGCGGTCATTGAATCATTCAAGTCCGTTAGTCCCGGTAAATCAATCTCCATTTAGACGACTATTCTTTCTATTTATACAATGGTACAATTCTTTTGTGGTTGTAAATCGATTGGTTTGTACACTCTGATTCGACGCCTCGTTTCTCGAACAATCATGTGCAATATTTCTTTGCATTGTTCCCCGGTATATGCGCTACATTCGCAATAGTATACACGGTTCGTTTTATCAATGTAACGTTTTACATCGAAATCTTTCACCTTACGCTTACTTTCTAGGTCTACTTTGTTACCCAATACAAAAATAGGTGCTTCTGGTGAGAGTTCGGAACTACGTTTCATCCAATATTTCGCGATTTCCCAAGAATTTGCATTGCTTAGGTCAAAACATACTACGATACAGTTCGAATTGAAAATGTAACGATCCAGTAGATTCATGTACGAATCGTCTCCACTACAATCCCATATTTGAACCGTAGAGACAATATCGTCCAGACTTAAACTAAGCGTTTTCATGTCAATTGCTATTGTATTTTCATCTTGAATCGGAATATTCGACCGTATCCAACGCTGTATAATTGAAGTTTTACCACTTTTAGAACCGATTAGACATACTTTCATTTTAAAATATAAAAATATTATTTATAGTACCCCATTTTCTTAATCACCTTCACTATGTAATCCTCGGTGCTTTTCTTTAGCATCGCACGATCATTGGTTTCCATTATGTGTATCGCCTTTTTTAATACTTCTCCCCAGTGCACCAACACCGTCATCTCAGACTGAAGAAGCATAACTGCCAGAGTTTCGTCGATCCCGTTTGCGGTTTTCTCCACGCGACGATGAACCTCCTTTTGAAGCATGTTGAACAACATTTTGCAAACCCATATCTCGTTCTCTTTGTCCACAGGCTGTTTCAAGAAGCCCTGTAAGGTTTCCGGGCATTTTTTATCGGTTGAACGCACGTAACGTAGAAATGAAAACACCTCTACGGTTCCTTCCATGTATGAACCTCTCAACTCAAACTCAAAAGTTGTAGAAAAATAACGAGGATCCAACCGATTCTTTGCACCATTTGGCAGATCACCAATCACGCGAATCACATCCAGTTTTCTATTGCCTGCTGGAACAAACCCATAATGAATAAACGCCTCGTAATTTGATTTTGGGCCATAGTAATCGAACAATTCTTCGTGTGTTTCAATATTGGCACTCGCTGTCATGACGAATGCATCCTCCGTAAACTTCCAGTCCACATTGTGGTCCGAGGAATGGTTCAACATGTCGGCAAATGGCACCAGATAGTCGTCTACATCGTCTGAAAAACAACGGCTACCGACCAACGATCTCAGGTGCAAATAGTCTTTATCGTTCGACACCTTTTCCCATTCTTGTATTTTTTGTTCCAAAATCAAACGTAAAGGTGATACGGATATATCTTCACGTGTTCGCGCGTCCCACTCGACCGGAAACGTATTGGTGGGCATATGACGAGTGTACATTGTCTTTGCGCATAAATTCAACCAATTCATCCTTTGTACCACGATTGCACCTGTCAAGTGGTATCTTGAAAATAATTTCACCAGCTTGAATCGGCTTGGTCGCAAAAACGCCTCTACGCCCATGTACTCTCAAAAGACGCACATCTTTCAGTATGCAATCCGAATATTCCATCTCCAGTTTGCTTATCGGTATAGTTG
>JGI20160J14292_10002040_pt1 | contig 16448 bp, 18 predicted proteins | sample COG_10_FD_14292 | JGI IMG/M metagenome (IMG submission 14292) | reverse complement strand
GCGTCTTTGCGACCTTTGAGAACCGCGCGTATCAAATCATCCGTCAAGATCAGCTTGGCATCAGCCAGCCAGTCAAATTTGAGACCAATCGTCCCCTCTTCAACGGTGATCAAAACCTCGTCCCCATCGGTGCCCGCCAACTCGCCCTTAAAACGGCGACGACCGTCAATCAACTGTTCGGTTTCAATCTTGGCCACATAGCCAATCCATTGGTCAAAATCTTTCAAGCGAGTCAAAGGACGATCAATGCCAGGGCTTGAAATTTCAAGCGTGTAGGCTTCAATAATCGGATCTTCGACATCCATCAAAGCGGAAACTGCTGTGCTGATCTCAGCGCAGCCATCCACTTCCATCGTACCATCAGGCTTTTGCGCCATGATTTGCAACGTCGGGGTATTGCCGCTCATCAAGCGTAAACGCACCACTTCATAGCCCAAACCCTCAATCATCGGGTTCAGGATCGTAAGCAGTCGCTGGTCCATTGCAGCCTTGGCAATTAGATCTGTCATAGATACCTTTCAGGCACAAAAAAACGGGCGCGCGGCCCGTGATGTTTTCCGGTGGAATTTCGGGGGTGGAAGCCGAAACGCCGCTATTTGTCTCCATTACAGAGTTTACCAAGCGGTTTCAATCCCAGAAGAGCGATTCTTTCAAAAGGTTCTCTAACACAGCAGCACCGCCGCTCACACAACCGATTTCCTCATCGCAGGTGAAACAAAAAAGGCCCCGGAAAATCCGAGGCCTTTGATCAATAAAACCCTAAGGTCTTACGCAAACCACCAGCGCTCTGTGAGTCGGCTGGAGTCCATTTGCCAGATGTTGCCAATATCAGGACCATGGGCCAATTTCGTAGAGGCCGCATCCACAGTATTTGCAAACATTGGAATAACAGTTCCACCCTCTTGAGAACATATCAATTGCATTTCAGCATATTGCTCACGCCGTTTATTGCTATCAAGCTCAGCTCGGGCGGTTAACAATAATTCCTGAAAACGAGCGTTCTCCCAGTGTGTGTCATTCCAAGGCACCCCACTCTCATAGGCCGTTGAGAACATCCAATCTTCCGTTGCACGGCCAGACCAATAGCAAGCACACCAGCCCTTTTTCAGCCAAACGTTAGACCAGTAGCCATCAGCTGGCTCTTGCACCACATTGATATTAATGCCGGCACTTTTGGCAGACGCTTGATACAATTGCGATGCATCAACCGCACCAGTAAAAGCCGCATCTGAGGCGGAAAGTTCTACATTTAACTCCGTCAAACCAGCCTCTTTCAAGTGAAACTTTGCCTTATCGAGATCAAGCTCAATTTGGGGAATTTCTGTAGCAAGGTATTGGTTCGCAGGACCGATTGGATGATCGTTACCTACCATACCATGACCCTGCAGAATTTTATCGACCATTTCTTGACGATTAATCCCGTATTTCAGCGCCTTCCGAACGTTAATGTCATTAAATGGTGCCTGATTGGTTAACATTGGGAATGTGTATTGCATATTCCCCGTGACTTCAAAAATCTCAATGTTTGGATTAGCACGCAACAATGGCTCGGTCTTAAAGTCAACACGATTCACCGCATCCACCTGACCGGTCATCAAGGCATTCATCCGCGCAGAGGAATCATTAATCGCGATACATTCAATCTCATCAAACCAACCGGCACGGCCATCTTTATAATGGCTGTCCACACGGGTGAGCACGCAGCGAACGCCAGGATCAAAACTAACAACTCTGTAAAGCCCTGTGCCAATGCCTTTAGCTATAGCTTCGTCAATCATTCCGGCAGGATACATCAAGATGTGATAGTCAGACAGCAGGAATGGGAAATCAGCATTACCCGCAGCCAAAGTAAATTGGATCTGGTGATCGTTCATCTTCTTCATGGTTGTGATCGCAGCCACAATTGGTTTTGCAGCAGATTTTGCACCTTCTTCTGTGTGCATATTTAAAGATGCGATAACATCATCTGCCCCAAAGGATTTGCCGTTATGGAACGTCACGCCTTTGCGCAGGTTAAACGTCCATGTTTTGGCATCTGAACTAGCTTCCCAGCTTTCTGCCAACTCACCTACGAGCTCACCGGAAGCCGTGACCTCTGTGAGGCAGTCAAACACGGTCCCATGGCCCATGTGGATCATGAATTGATCCGAATGTGTTCGGCCGTCAAAGCTGTCAGATGTATTCGCGCCGTTCAAGCCCATACGCAGCTTGCCACCGCGTTTTGCAGCAGATTTCGCCGGCAGACCGGTCGCGGCAATCACACCAGCGGCAGCCCCTGTTTTTAAAAGTCCACGTCTACTAAGTTGAGACATTCATTTTCTCCCTGGTTACTTTCATTTTGGCGGGTCGCCCCGCGCCCCCTATTTATAAGGGGGGGGTGATTCGATCTTACATCTTCCCAACCGCCGCGTCACCGATGTTATCCACGCCACGGCCATTTAACAGGTTTGTTAGCCAATCTGGGTCCATTTCAGGCACAGATGAGAGTAAAAGATCAGTATAGGGATGGTGTGGCGGTTGGAACATCTCGGCTTTTAGCCCCTGCTCAACAACCCTGCCATCTTTCATGACCACAACATCATCACTGATCGCCCGCACGGTCGCTAGGTCATGGGTGATGAACATGTAGGATAAGCCCAAGTCGTCTTGTAGCTGTGAAAGAAGTTTCAAAATGCCCTCTGCTACGAGTTGATCAAGCGCTGAGGTCACCTCATCACAGATGACAAACTGCGGCTCGGCAGCCAGGGCGCGGGCAATGCCAATGCGCTGCTTTTGTCCACCAGACAATTCGCTGGGCAGGCGGTCGATATATTGTCCTGGCTCCAGTTCAATCTGCGCCAACAACTCCTCAACCCGTTTGCGTTTGGCCGAACCTGTGAGACCAGAATAAAACTGCACCGGCCGGCCAATAATATCACCAATCGAGCTGCGCGGGTTGAGCGCCGTATCCGCCATTTGGTAAATCATCTGCACCTGACGCAATTGATCTTTGCTGCGCTTACGATAATCCAACGGCAAGACTTCGCCATTAAACTCAATATACCCTAGGCTTGGCGGCAGCAGCCCGGTGATACAACGCGCAGTTGTTGATTTTCCAGATCCAGATTCGCCCACAACCGCCACCGTGCGACCCGCGTGGATATCAAATGCGACGTCAAACAAAACAGGGGATTTTCCATAGGCCGCGGAGACGTTTTTCAAAGACACAATCGGCGTTGCTCCGGCTGAAATCGCCGGTTTTGCTGGTCTTTGAAACGACCGCACGGCCCATAAGGACTTGGTATAATCTTCACGCGGCGCAGATAGCATGGCGCGGGTCTCGGCCTCTTCCACCTCATCACCACGTAACAAGACCTTAATCCGATCAGCCATCTGCGCCACAACCGCAAGATCGTGGGTGATGTAAATCGCAGCCGTATCCAACTGCTCCACAATATCACGAATAGCGGCCAGAACTTCAATCTGAGTGGTTACATCCAGTGCCGTGGTTGGCTCATCAAAGATGATAAAGTCAGGCCGGCATGACATAGCCATCGCAGTCATTGCGCGCTGCAATTGCCCGCCGGAAACCTGATGCGGGTAGCGAAAGCCAATGTAATCGGGATCGGGCAGGCGTAGACGGCGATAAAGCTCCATACCATCCAACTCGCTTTCAGCCTTGACCCGCAACTTATGTTGTGTTGGCGCTTCTGTGTGTTGGTCGATCAGACGATGCGCTGGGTTGAAACTGGCCGCAGCAGATTGCGCCACATAGGCTATTCTCTTGCCCAGCATGTTGCGCTTCACCGCGGCAGAAGCGGTCACCAAATCCACCCCGTCAAAATCAACCGAACCGCCAGATATGCGGCATCCGTCACGGGTAAATCCCATCGCGGCTAGACCAACCGTCGATTTGCCTGCGCCCGATTCACCAATCAATCCTAGAACTTCGCCCTTTTTCAGATCAAGATCTATTCCATTGACAATTGGAATCCAAACCTCATCGGATTTGCCTTCGATTTTCAACCCACGTATTTTGAGGAGCTGCTCTGTCATGACATTAATCCTTCAAGCCCGAAGATTTGTGCAGCATCCAATCCACTACAAAATTCACCGCAACAGTCAGCAATGCAATTGCTCCAGCCGCCAACAGGGGCGCGGTGGCAACATTTGGTGCGAAAGCAGCGAAATTTATGAATTGCGACAGATCTTTGACCATTGTTCCCCAATCCGCGAGGGGCGGCTGAATGCCCACTCCCAAGAAAGACAGCGACGCAATGGTCAGGAACACAAAACAAAACCGCAGGCCAAATTCAGCCAAAAGCGGTGCCGTTGCGTTGGGCAATATCTCTTTAAAAATGAGATATCCCATGCCCTCTCCGCGCAGCTTGGCCGCTTCGATATAGTCCATCACGACAATATTTTGCCCCACCGCGCGTGACAGACGATAGACTCGCGTGCTGTCAATCATCGCAATAATCAAGACCATAAAAATGGTGCGATCAACACCGAGCTGGTTTGACCAGACACTGGCGATAGTCATCAAAAGCAGTGCAAAAATGAGGGCCGGAATGGCCATCAAAACATCAACAGCGCGTGACAGGATTTGATCCAGCCACCCCCCAACAATTGCTGCAAGAAACCCCAGAGAGCCGCCCACGAAAAAGGCCAAGCATGTGGTAGCAAAGGCTATACCCACCGTATTCTGAGCGCCATAGATCAGGCGGCTGTAAATATCCCGACCGATTTGATCCGTACCAAGCGGAAAATTTGGATCGCCCCCCATCATTGGATTGCCGCCTGGCACAATATTGGCATTCGCAAAAATCTCTTCCTGCCCATAGGGTGCAATCGATCCAGCAAAAATGGAGACAATCGCGTAAAGCAAGATGACCAATACCCCAAAGGCAGCCGTCAGCGGCATAGCACGAAACAATTTTCGCGTCCCAGCGGTTCCAACGGCCCGACCAAACAGGCGAAATAGATAGGCCGCAATCGCAAAGCCGATGAAGCCCTGCACCGCCCAGCGGAAAAAGATCACCCCAGCGGACGGCACGCCGTTGACCTCAACCGGACGAAAATAATAGCTCACTGCGGCAATCAACACCAACAGACCCGCAACATAGCCGAAGGCGACCACAAAGGGCATGTCACGAAAGAAGGGTTTGTTGTGGGTGAATTTTTGACCCAAAAAACGAAACACCCAGGCGACAACAGTCGTCGCAATCAAGATCAAAATCAAATTTAGCAACCAACTCATTTCGGGTGCCTCAATCTTGGGTTGGAAAGAATGGATAGAATGTCCGCCATCAAATTCAGCAAAATATAGGCCGCTGCAAAGATCAGGCAGCAGGCCTGCACCACGGGAATATCGCGGATTTTCACGCTATCAACAAATAGCTGGCCAATGCCGGGATATACAAACACGACCTCAACCACCACCACACCAGTGATTAAATAGGCAAGGTTAAGTGCAATCACATTGATAATCGGGGCCAAAGCATTCGGCAGCGCATGGCGCACAATCACACGCATGGGTTTGATGCCCTTGAGGCGGGCCATTTCAATATAAGGACTGGCCAAAAGGTTGATAATCGCCGCGCGGGTCATCCGCATCATATGAGCTGTCACCACTAAGGTCAGGGTCAAAGCCGGGAGCATCGTTCGGTTGAGTTTTTCGCCCAATGCCATGCCCTCATAGACATTCGACAGGGATGGAAAAATCGGGTTGAGCACCGCCAGCACCAAAATCAGAATGTAAGCGAGAAAAAACTCTGGGCTGGAAATCGACGATAGGGTCGTAATGTTGACGGCCCGGTCAAAGATAGAATTGCGATAAAGTGCTGCCAGAACGCCCAACGTGATCGAGATTGGCACAGCGAACATTGCAGTAACGCCAGCCAAAAACATTGTCGCTTTAAACCGTGGAGCAATTTGCTCCACCACGCCCACCAATTGATCCCCGCCCATATTTGACGCAAAATTCATCTGAGCAAAGCTTATCCCCAGATTGCCGGTCAAAACATTGGCCAGCCAAGAAAAATATCTCATGAAATAGTTTTGGTCCAAACCCAAATCCGCACGGATCTGCGCCACGGCCTCTTCTGTTGCCCCCTGCCCCAAAATTGCCTGGGCAAAATCACCGGGCAAGGCATTCACAGCCACAAAAATAACCACCGACACAATCAGCAATGTTAATATGCCAAGTACCAAACGTTGAAGAATGATCTGAAAGATAGACCCCACCAGACATCTCCTAATTCTATTAATTACCCCAGCGAGGTTAACGCCTGAAAGGCATATGTAAAGTCTCTTCTGTGAGTTTCCCGCTATGGGCGCAAAGCATCCATAACTTTCACCAATTGCGCGCTTATGGGTGCATCAGACAATGCGTGGCCGGCTTTGCCCACCATTTGCAATCGTGCCTTTGGCCATGCCTGCGCCAATTGCCAGGCGGTTTGTGGCGGGCAGATCATGTCATAGCGGCCTTGAACAATGTCACCAGGAATCGCAGCCAGCCGATCCATATTGTTCAACACCGCCTGATCCACACTCAAAAACAACTGATTTGAAAAATAGTGGTTTTCAAGCCGCGCGAAGGCGCGCGCATATTGTGACGGGGTTTCACCAGACATTCCCGTTGAATCAATAGAGGCCAAGGCATTCTCCCAACCTGCCCAGGCACGGGCATAGCGAGTTTCTTGCATCAAATCCCCACTGAACAGCCGAGCGCCATAGGCTGCAATCAGATCATCTTGCTCTTGCTTGGGAATTAAATCGGCAAATCGCGCCCAAGCTTCTGGCCAAAACCGCCCTGCGCCGCCACCGTAAAACCAATCCAGCTCAGATTTCTGGCCCAAGAAAACGCCACGCAAAATCAGATGCTGCACGAAAGAGGCATGGGCCTGCGCATAAATCAAAGCCAAGGTCGCGCCCCAACTGCCGCCAAAGACCATCCAACGCTTAATGCCTAGAGCCTCCCGAATTTTTTCGATATCTGACACCAAATGCCAAGTGGTGTTATGTGCCACCTCCGCATGAGGCCGAGAACGCCCACATCCACGCTGATCAAACAGAATGATTCGGTACACCGCGGGGTCGAAATACCGACGCATCGACGGGCTACACCCACCACCGGGACCACCATGCAAAACAACCACAGGCACGCCATCGGGCTTGCCACATTGCTCGACATAGATGTGATGCCCGTCGCCCACACTCAAGATCCGTTGATCGAAAGGCTCAATCGACGGATAAAGAACTTGCACTGCGCGTTTTTGACCTGCGACTTTGTCCATAACTGTCCTATATAAAGCAAAGGTCGGGTACTGCCCTGCCTAGTATGTTAAATCCATATGGAGATGGGAATGCAAGGCAACCAATCGACCGTCGATCCTGCTGAGGTCGCAAAATTTGAGGCGATGGCCGCAGAATGGTGGGATTTAGAGGGCAAATTCAAGCCCTTGCACATGCTGAATCCTTGCCGCCTGGATTACATCACCCAGCAAATTTCCATGGAATTTGACCGTGATTTATCAGCAGATCATCCCTTTAAAGGTTTGCGGATCTTGGACATCGGCTGTGGCGGTGGGTTGCTCTGTGAACCCATGGCCCGCCTTGGCGCCACTGTTGTGGGGGCGGATGCAGCCGCAGGAAATATTCCTGTTGCAAAACTGCACGCAGAGCAATCAGGGCTTGAGATTGATTATCGTTACATCACTGCCGAAGCCTTGGCGGACGCCAATGAGCAATTTGACGTGGTGTTGAATATGGAGGTGGTCGAACATGTGGCCAGCCCGCCGGCCTATCTCTTAGCCTGCCAACAGCTTTTGCGCCTAGGCGGCCTGCATATTTGCTCCACACTTAACCGCAACCCCAAAAGCTTTCTGTTCGCCATCATCGGAGCAGAATGGGTCATGCGATGGCTGCCAAAAGGCACTCATGATTGGAATAAATTTATCACCCCAGATGAACTCTTCAGTCTGCTTCAAGAAGCTGGGCTTAAACCGGTAGACCGTAAAGGATTTGTTTTTAATAAGATAGCTTGGAGCTGGTCCATCTCAGCGCGAGATCTCAGCGTCAATTATGTAACCGCAAGTATCAAGCCCGCCTAGGAATCGCTGGACATGCTCAAGCGTAACTCACGCAAAATGGGCAGAATGCTCTTGATGTTTTCCTCACCCGAAACACCAGTTGCGGCGGTCAGGATTGGCGCGATTTGAGCAAAAGCATGATCGCGCGCGGCTCGTCCAGCGGGGCTAATCACAACTTGTTTGCGCCGAGCATCATCCCAATCAGGCCGAATATGAACATAGCCAGCCCATTCCAACTTGTTGAGTGTGTTGGTCATCGCGCCGCGTGTCAGATTAAAGGTTTTGGCCAATTGCGCTGGGGTCCGCTCTCCACCCACATGCGCCAAATGATTAAGCACTGAGAAATGCGACAGCTCCATACCTTTCGGCAAACCCTTCGAAATTCGACTGCGCAACAATTGTTCCAGAGCCAAAATTTCCGAAAACAGGCTGACCGATAGAGTTTCAATCGTTTTTGTCATTACTTTGATACCGTTTCAAATCAAATGCGCGATCATGCTGCAAGGATGCCACACGCGCACGCGCCCTGTCCACTTCACCTAAGTCTAGTGTCACGAAATGCAATCCTGTTTCCAGCCCTGCGTCCAGAATTACCTCCCCCCAGGGTCCAACAATCAAACTATGTCCAAATGTTTTGCGCCCCGATCCAGGATGCACACCGGTTTGCGCCGACGCGATCACGAAGCACCCCGTCTCAATCGCGCGCGCGCGCAGTAAAACATGCCAATGCGCCGCCCCCGTTGGGCGGGCAAAGGCAGATGGCACAGCCAAAATTTGGGCCCCCGCCTGCGCAAGGGCGCGATGCAATGCCGCAAACCGTAGATCATAGCAAATACTGAGCCCTAGCTCAGCCCAAGGCGTTTGCACGACAGCCGCCTTGGTGCCAGGGCGATAGCCCTTCGACTCGTGATACCTCTCTGTGTCAGACAGGGTGACATCGAACATATGAATTTTGTCGTAAAATGCGACAATCTCCCCCTCTGCATTGATCATAACAGAGCGGTTGGCAAAGCGGCCGTCATCATCGTCAGTTTTGACCGTCACCGAGCCAAGCGCAACCCAAAGGCCCAAGTGCCGCGCGCGCGCGCAAATAGCCTCAATAAAACTGTTTCCCGCATAGGGTTCCAAAACTTGGAATTGATGGGCGCGGTCAACCGAGATGCAATTAGTCACCTCTGGTAAAAACAAAATATCCTGACCCGCCGATTGATCCATAAGGCGCGAGACCGTTGCTAGATTCCCCGCGGGCTGATCGCTGGACGTTATCTGCGCGATGGCAACTTTCACGGCGCCAACATAACGGCCAATTTGCCAGATCGATCCAGTGCATAAAGCTCATCACATCCGCCAATATGCAGATCGTCTATAAAAATCTGCGGGACTGTATGCCGACCATTGGCCCGCGTTTGCATCTCAGAGCGGCGCTCCGGGCTCTGTGAAAGATCCACTTCCTGAAACGTCGCGCCTTTCGCATCCAAAAGCCGTTTGGCGGCATGGCAATAACCGCAAAGCGGTGAGGTGTATAATTCGATAATCGCCATTCACTAAAACTCCGTTGAATCCGCGGCCATTACAGCCCGCCAGTATAACGCTGATACCTATAGCTCACCAGCCATTGAACGTGCTGTAAATGATCCAACCGTGATATGGCAATTTTTTTCTATCGTCGCCTATTTTCTATCTGCGTCGCGCGGGCCATCCCCGCAACGCTGCACACCAGATCAGGCCGGTTTCGCAGAGCGAGCCGATGCAATCACAGAGACAGTTTTCGCTCCAGCCTCCAGACACGCGCGCGCAGCTTCCAAAAAAGTGGCCCCAGATGTGAAAACATCGTCCACAAGCACCACCTCACGCCCAGACACACATCCAGCGCGCGCCGGGTTCTCCACCATAGACGCATGCAGAAGCTTCCAGCGTTCCGCTGCTGTATGATCTTTAAGCTCCAGTGTGCGGCGACACTTCTTTAGCCCGTCTAAACAGAAGTCAATTCCCGCCATCCACGCCATCTTCTGCGCAATGAGTGCTGATTGATTAAACCGTCGGAGCAACTGCCGTTGCAAATGCAAAAGAATTGGAATGAGCAAAGGGGCGGGGGGTGTTCAAGCAATCGTCACAAAGAATATGCGTACCATTTTGATCCCCTAACATTTGCATACCACATTTCGGACAGATACAGCCAGAAATAAGATGAGCCTCGCGCCAACATTCTGGGCAAAGATGCAGGTGATCTTGCACCAAGACCCGACATCCGGGACATTGATGAGGATAAATCATTTGCAACACACCTTGCAAATCACACAGCTCCCTTCTACCTCAGAGCAATGACCGCGCCTCTACTTTTCGATCCCAAGGCTGAAGCCGAAGCCCGGGCCCGGGCCCACGCCACCGGCATGTTTTTGCAAGAGCTGGCCTGCACTGAAATCATAGAAAGACTGAAAGCGGTTAACAGGCAGTTTAAATCGGTCGCCATCGTCACAGGTTTTCCTGAATCTTGGTCCATTGCCCTTCCAAGCGCGAAACTGGTGCCCGATGAGGATCTTTTGGAATTAAGCCCTGGCCAGCATGATCTCGTAATACACGCAATGGCACTGCATCATTGCAATGACCCTGTAGGCCAAGTGGTGCAATGCGGCCGCGCGTTAAAACCCGACGGATTGTTCATGGGGGTATGTTTTGGCGGTCAAACCCTCACAGAACTGCGCAGCGCCCTATCCGTGGCAGAAGCGGATTTGCGCGGGGGCCTGTCGCCGCGTATCACCCCTATGGCGGAAATTCGAGAACTTGGCGCCCTTTTGCAACGCGCCGGCCTCGCTTTGCCAGTGGCAGATTCATTAAAAATACCGGCATCTTATAGCGATATTTATCACTTGATGCGCGATTTGCGCGACATGGGTGAAACCAATATTATGACGGCGCGGCAAAAAACCTTCACTTGCAAATCACTTTTTGACCGGGCCCAAGAGGTGTTTGCTGCAGAATTCCCCACCGATGACGGCCGCATTTCCTGCACATTCGATTTGGTTTTCCTTTCTGGTTGGGCACCACACGCGAGCCAACCCAAAGCATTAAAGCCCGGATCCGCGACGAAATCGCTCCAAGAAGCCCTAGAGGGGGCAAAAAGCTCCTCGGGGAATTGACGAGACCCATTTTCCAGTTATTTGCAGGGAACAAGTTCAGGAGAGCACCGTGACAGATCAAGAGACCACCTATCTGCCCTTATCCGCTGCACCAGCAGATCACCCAAAGGTGAAGGCGCCAAAGATTGGGGTTTTGCTGTCCAATCTGGGCACACCAGACAATTATGACTATTGGTCCATGCGCCGATACCTGGGCGAATTTTTGTCGGATCGGCGGGTGATTGATTATAGCCCTTGGCTTTGGCAGCCTTTGCTCCAGCTCATCATCTTAACAAAGCGACCGTTTTCTTCTGGCGCGGCCTACAAATCAATTTGGAATATGGAGGCAAATGAAAGCCCCCTGGCCACCATAACAAAGGCGCAAACCGAGGCCGTTCGGGCAGAAATTTCGAAACGCCACGACGGTAATGTTATGGTTGAATATTGCATGCGCTACGGCAATCCTTCCACCCAATCCGTTGTGCAAAAAATGGTCGACGCTGGCTGCCAGAAAATTCTGTTCTTTCCACTCTACCCGCAATTCGCTGGGGCCACCTCTGCCACGGCTAATGATGAGTTTTTCCGCAGCTTGATCAAGCAAACTTGGCAACCGGCCGCTCGGACTGTCAGCCCTTATTTTGATCGTCCCGATTATATCAACGCATTGGCCACCTCCATTGAACGGGCCTATGAAAGGGCAGATGTGCGTCCAGAGGTTTTAGTATGCTCCTATCATGGTGTGCCAAAGCGTTATTTGATGCAGGGTGATCCCTATCATTGCCAGTGCCAAAAAACCACGCGCCTGTTGAAAGAGCGCCTGGGTTGGGATGACACACAAATCGTAACCACCTTTCAATCAAAATTCGGTCCAGAGGAGTGGTTGCAACCCTATACGGTCGAAGAAGTGGCGCGTATGGCTGAGAAGGGTCAGAGAAATATTGCTGTCTGCGCCCCAGCTTTTTCAGCCGATTGCATAGAAACGCTGGAAGAAATTAACGAAGAGATCAAAGAAAGCTTTGAGCACGCCGGCGGCGAGCATTTCACATATATCCCCTGCTTGAACGACAGTCAGGAACATATTGAAACTTTGAGCAATGTGATTTCAGAAAATCTACGAGGCTGGATCCAATCAAAAAAGGGCCCCTGAAACAGCGGCCCTTTTCAAATTTATACTTATAAACAACTATTTATTTGGTTACCGGTTAGTTAATTGCCAGTGCCACGATTGCGATCAATGCCAGTGGAATCAGCAACGTGCTTGCAGAACCAGCTGCTTGATCCATTGTGGATGCAACAACAGGTGCTTCCATGACGGGCTCGCTCATACCNCCTGCGAAAGCAGTGGTTGCGGCTGCCGCAAAGACTGTCGCCAAAATTAGTTTTTTCATTTCCGTCTCCTTTCATTTTGGTTCTCACGACTCTCATGCAGAACCTAAAAGTTAGCCCGCCCAGATTACGATCCGGATAAAGCAAATTAAATTTGTTTTTGCAAATGCAGTTTCGGCATATTTTCGCCAAAAGTGCGACACTCGTCAAATTAGCAACACCTGAGTGCCAACCTTAGTCAAATCATATAGTTCTGCAATTTGCTCGTTGTAAAGCCCGATGCACCCATTCGAGGACCTGCGGCCTATCTTGCGCGTATCATGGGTTCCATGAATGCGGTAATAGGTCCAAGAAAGATACAGCGCGTGGCTTCCCAATGGGTTGTCCGGCCCTGGCCCGACAAATTCAGGCCATTCCGGGTTGCGTTTGCGCATCTCGGGAGTTGGTCGCCAGGATGGGCCAACAACCTTGCGCACAACTTTCGTCCGGCCTTTGCGTGTTAAATCGGCGGTCATCGGAACAGATGTGGGATAGAGTTTGTAAATCGATTCATCCTCAGACCAGTAATGCAGAGTGCGCGAGTCTATATCAGACAAAATTGCCCCGTTTTTAAGCGTATCAAAATAGGGGCGCCAATCCAACATTCTAAAACTGCTGATATTGCGCAGGGCTGTTTTGCTGGAATCTGCGTCAGCCTCGCCAACATCGAGAAGCCCTGTCTCCTGCGACAGGGCGAGCGTACCCGTCAAAGATGCCGCCCCCGTCAAAAACGCCCGTCTTGGTAAGTATAATTTTGCTCGGCCCATGTTATTTACTCCACATGTGTTGAGGGTGCTTACAAAGAAACTCGACAAGACACAAATCAAACACGCGTGATTTGCAGCATTTGTCTTAATATTGGGTTTGATTAGCAACGCATTGCCGCTATGTACGCTGCACAGCATTGAGGGATTAACATGATTTATCGGGTCGTTCTAGCGATTGGCTTGCTTCTAATGACGGCATGTACACAGGGAGCCGGCTCCAATACCGGGCCCGGAGATCGCCCGTTACGTCCGATATATGTCATCAAACCCTCGGATGCAGCGCGTATACAATATAGCATTTTAGATGGTATAAACAGCATTCGGCGCGCAGGTGGCCTGCAAACCTTGGTCTTCAATGCCAAGCTCAATGCCGCTGCCGCCACACATGCGCGCGATATGGCGGTGCAAAACCGCGCCTGGCATTTTGGCTCGGATGGTTCCTCTCCGCTCGACCGTATGGAGCGCGTCGGATACGAAGGAACGCTTCTGGGCGAAAATATTTCCGAAACCTTTGAGACTGAACTCGAGACTCTCGCAGCCTGGATGGACACCCCGGCCACGCGGACAATCATCCTCGCGCCAGACGCGCAGGAAATGGGTTTTAGCTGGTATCAAGAACCAGGTGGCAAAATTTGGTGGACTTTGGTCACCGGCATAGAAGCGCCGATTTAGAACATAACGCGCGACCCTGCGATGCAAATTGCACGCCCCAGACGGACGCTAGGGAAAAATCCAAATTGGTGTGCCGATATCAACCATCGCATAAATTTCTTCAATTTCTCGGTTACTCACAGCCACACAACCCCAAGTCCAATCTTTGAAAAAGAAGCGATAGGAGCGGGGCGTTCCGTGTATAAAGATATCACCACCCGGACTTCGCGTTCCAGCAGCCCGTCGATCAGCCGCGTTGGGATAAGATATGCCTACAGATAGGTGAAATTGGCTGTTAGGGTTTTTGCGATCAATGACATATTGCCCCTCTGGGGTTTTTCCATCGCCTTCAAATTGCTTATGACCAATGGGGGCAAAGCCCAATTTAAAGTCATATTCTTTGATAACCGTATTCCCTTGGAACAGGAACATGCGGCGGTCCGCCTTGTATAAAACCAAAGCCGTCGCTTTCGGAAGATCGGTCCGCACAATGGGCTTGGGATCGGAACAGGCGGCCAATACCAACGCGGTGCACAACATCGCGACGATTTTAAAAACTCTCATTGCACTCACCCCAACTACCCTGCCAATCTCTACCTTAGGATCACTAAAATACAACTCATCAATTTTGAGCCATGCGTTCCTCAATCGCCTTAAGTTGGGCCAAGACCCCGTTACGATAGGTATCTGTTTTTTGATCTGCTTTTTCAGAATAGGCATCCTGCATAGAGTTTACAATCAAACCCACTATCAGGTTCACCACAGCAAAAGTCGTCACCATGATAAAGGGTACGAAAAACGCCCAAGCATAGGGGTATACTTCCATCACCAGGCGCACGATTCCCATCGACCAACTTTCCAATGTCATGATCTGAAGTAAAGAATAGGCCGACTGCGCAAGCGAGCCAAACCACTGCAGAAAATCAGCGCTAGAGAGTTGTGTCGAAATCACCGACCCAATGTAAAAAATAATCCCCATCAACAAAAAGACGGACGCCATACCCGGCAAGGCGGTGATGAAGCCCTCAACCACCCGGCGCAAGCGCGGTGCCACTGAAACCACGCGCAAAATCATGGATATTCCACCCATCGCGGAAAAACCTCAAGCGGGAAACCAACAGCTTCAGAACCAGCTCCACCACAAATATTGCCAAACAAATGAGATCCAAAACTCCAATAAGCATGCCAGCCTTCGCCATGGCCATGTCAGACGTCTCTAACTCAAGAATGACCGCATTAAACAAATGACAGCAGTAATAAATTTACGGACTCGCGCTGGCTCGAGGGTTGTTTGAAGAGATGTCATCAGATTTTAAACCTTGCTGAAATGAGCAACAATCTCGATATGTGGCGACCATCTAAATTGATCAACCACTTCAATCCATTTTAGCGAATAACCGCCGTTACACAGCAAGGCCGCATCCCGCGCGAAACTGACGGGATTGCACGACACCATAGCAATATCGCGCAGATCGCTTCGTGCCAATTGCCCCACTTGCTGCTCTGCACCCGCGCGGGGCGGATCGATTATGGCGGCGTTGAACGGTTTGAGATCCGTGTGGTCAATAGGATTGCGAAACAAATCACGGGTGGACGTTGTTACAGTCTTGATCCCCTGTGTGTGCCGTACGCCATGGGCCAAAGCCTCAAGCAGCGCGGCATCATTTTCGAAACACTGCAGCGTCGCCACATCCGCTAGCGGCAATCCCAGTGTGCCAGCGCCAGAGAACAAATCAATGATCCGATCCGCCCCCGCCAATGCTCGCGCTACCGCGGCTTGAAGCGCACGCTCGCCCGCCTCGGTGGCTTGTGTGAACGCCCTGGGTGGCGGGGTAATTTTCACCTTTCCAAAGGTCATTTGTGGCGCCTGATGCTGGCAAATGATTTCATTTCCCACGGACAGCCGCGCAAGCCCATTGGATCCAGCCCATTGGGCAAGTGGACCAAAATCAGTGTCTGCAAGGTGATCCAATCCCTCGACAGCTACATCAATCCCGCGTTCTGACGCCAACACCCAGAAACCAAGCTGGCCTTTGCGAGACCCAAATTGCGCCGTAAATTGCTCAAGCGCCGGTATGATTTTCATAATCTCAGGAACCAGAACCCGGCAGGGCTCAATCGGCTGAATCGTGTCGCTGGCCTTGCCAAAGAAACCCACTGTGGCACCATTCTTCGTGCGCCGGCCTGTGAGTTTGGCGCGGCGACGGGAGTTTTCTGGCGACGTGTGAATCGCTTGGACTTTCGCTGTAATTCCCTGCGCCGCCAAGGCCCGCACGACAACCTCTTGTTTCCACAGCGCCACAAAATCAGGGTGTGCATGATGTAAGGCGCAGCCACCACAACGCTTGAATGCGCTGCACCGAGGAGTAATGCGGTGCTCGGAGGGCGTGACAATTCGTGTATCGTGCAACCGATCACCCAGCAGATCCCCAGAAACCACCTCACCCGGCAACGCACGATCAACAAAAATCGGTCCT
>JGI20160J14292_10002039_pt1 | contig 16459 bp, 13 predicted proteins | sample COG_10_FD_14292 | JGI IMG/M metagenome (IMG submission 14292) | reverse complement strand
GCGTGGATCGTACTCCAAATCGGCATCCTGAATAAGCAGATATTCTCCTGTGGCTAGTTCAATTCCCTTATGAAGAGCAGCTCCTTTACCCATATTTTTTGGCTGAGAAAAAAGACGAATGTCCATTTCTGGATTTTCAGCTTTATATTTTTCAACCGCATCAACAGTATTATCTGAAGAACAATCGTTTACAATAATTAGCTCTTTTTGAATACCATGTACGAGTTCAACCGCTTTGATGCGGTCAAGTATCATGTGAATTGTTCTCCCTTCGTTGTATGCTGGGATTACGAGCGAAAGTTTATCGAAAGTCACGGTTTTGGGCAAATAAGTGGATGAACCTTTTGTTTAGGATGCGAATATACTGCTTCGTATTGCAGCGCGTTTCAACTTGCAATTTAGTAATGCTTATCTCAGATTCTCATTTCAGGAATTTCTCCTTCAATCACCAACTTTCCCGCTGTTGCGTCCTTAATTTCTTCAACAGAAACTCCTGGCGCTCGCTCAATCAGCTTAAAACCATCAGGGGTAATATCAAGCACTGCTAGGTTAGTAACAACTCGTTTTACGCAGCCAACTCCTGTTATCGGTAGCGAACATTTTTCCAACATTTTAGATTCCCCCGCCTTGTTGGTATGCATCATCGCCACAATGATATTTTCGGCAGAGGCCACCAAGTCCATGGCTCCTCCCATTCCTTTAACCATTCTCCCTGGAATTTTCCAATTAGCAATGTCCCCACTTTCAGAAACTTCCATGGCTCCCAAAACGGTGAGCTGAACGTGTTGTCCGCGAATCATCGCAAAACTTGTGGCTGAATCGAAATAAACTGCTCCAGCACGTGCAGTGATGGTCTGTTTTCCAGCATTAATGAGGTCAGCATCTTCTTCTCCATCAAAGGGAAACGGGCCCATTCCTAGAATACCATTTTCTGATTGAAACTCAACTTCAATTCCCTCGGGGATATAGTTTGCAACCAACGTAGGAATACCGATACCGAGGTTGACGTAATATCCATCGCGCAACTCTTGCGCTATTCGTTTTGCTATGCCGTTTTTATCTATTGCCATCTCTCAATTCTATCAGTCGCGTTGTCTCACCGTCCGTTGTTCAATTCGTTTTTCAAATTTTTCTCCTTGAAAAATGCGGTTGACGAATATTCCTGGTGTGTGAATTTGATTAGGGTCCAACTCGCCAGGCTCAACCAATTCTTCGACTTCGGCAATGGTAATTTTTCCTGCCATTGCCATCATTGGGTTGAAATTTCGAGCCGTTCCCTTGTAAATAAGATTTCCGTTATGGTCGCCTTTCCACGCTTTTACAATAGCAAAATCAGCAGTTAAAGCTGACTCCAAAATGTGCGGTTTTCCGTTGAATTCACGAACTTCTTTACCTTCGGCTACTTCGGTTCCGTAACCTGCCGGTGTAAAAAACGCAGGAATTCCGGCACCACCTGCACGACATCTTTCTGCCAATGAGCCTTGCGGAATCAAATCCACCTCCAACTCGCCACTCAGCATCAATCGTTCAAACAGGTCATTCTCACCTACGTAAGAAGAAATCATCTTTCTGATCTGACGTTTCTGAAGCAGCAACCCTAGCCCAAAATCATCCACCCCTGCGTTGTTAGATATGCAGGTCAAATCCATCACTTCGAGTTTAACCAACTCAGCAATACTGTTTTCAGGAATTCCGCATAGGCCAAAACCACCCAACATGAGGGTCATTCCGTTTTCAATTCCTAGGAGTGCCGCTTTTGGACCTTCTACAACTTTATTCATGGTAATTATTCAAATCCAGGGTCGTAACGTCCGCCCTGCGTATTGCTATTCTGCTTATCGTATTTATTGCAATCCAGTTCTACGGACAGCTCGCCTTCGGGACGCTCAAACTGACCAGTAGAAATGTTGATATCCTTATCAGCATAAACCTGTTGCATATAAAGGCCGAAGATTGGAAGTGCCATGGAAGCGCCCTGCCCTTCCACAATGGTTCGGAAGTGTGCTGCTCTATCCTCGCAACCAACCCAAACACTGGTTACCAAATCGGGCGTGTGACCGATAAACCAACCGTCAGACTGGTTTTGGGTTGTTCCTGTTTTTCCTGCAATTGGATGCTCCAATTTGTATCGGAAACGCAATCTTCTACCGGAACCGCTATTTACAACCGACTCCATTAAATTAAGCATAGTGTAGGCTGTCTGCTCGTTCATTACTTCATGCGTATTCGGAACAAATTCCTCCAAAACATTTCCGCTTTTATCCTCTATTCTGGTGATTACAACAGGTGCAGTATAAACTCCTTTGTTTGTGAATGTGCAATGCGCAGCCGTCATCTCGTAAACCGAAATGCTCGGTGTCCCCAAGCAAATTGCGGGAAATGGGTCGATGGGTGCAGTAATCCCAAGTTTTCGGGCTAAATCAACCACCGCCTGAGGTCCAAATTTCTTCATTACATAGGCGGTAATGGTGTTGATGGAATTCGCCAACGCAATCTTTAGCGGAACCTCTTCATTCTCAAACTTGTCGTCTGAATTTTTTGGCGTCCAATCTTCTGGCAATCCCCATCGTTCCTTTTCAAACGTAACTGGAATGTTCAGCACCTTTTCGCATGGTGACCAACCTTCTTGCATTGCCAAAGCGTATACAAATGGCTTGAAGGTTGACCCAACTTGGCGACTTCCTTGCTTGACGTTGTCATACTTAAAATGCTTGTAGTTGATGCCTCCCACCCAAGCACGAACGAAGCCCGTGTGTGGATCCATGGACATCATTCCAGCTTGAAGAAAATGCTTGTAATATCGGATGGAATCCATTGGGGTAAGAACCGTGTCAATCTCCCCAGCCCACGAAAAAATGGTCATCTCGGTAGGTTGACTAAACACAACCTTCAACGAGTCATCGAAAGGTTTCCAGATTTCTTGATAGTAATCCCAGGTTCGGTCTAAGTCTGGCTGGAGCTTTTTAGACTTCTTACGTAGCTTTTCAATTTTCTTNTGAATTGCTTCTTGGTCATCTTCCTTTTCCATGCGCTCTGCACGCTGAAACTGNTGGTANAGTTCTGCAATTTCCGACTCATACCCNTTCTGCTCGCTTTTATACTTAAAGTAANCACGGTAGCGTTCTCGTACATCAGGCCGCAAATCTAGCCGTTCATTGTAACGCGTTGACCGCCTCATAGATTGCAGCATTATGCTTTCAATCTCANCATCGGTCACCCCACGAAATGGCGCATCATCGTTCCTTGATTGATCCTTCCAAAACTTAGCTTGATGAGCCTGAATGTGGTCTGTCACGGCCTTTTCGGCATAGCCTTGCAGCCGCGAATCAATAGACGTATAAATACGAAGTCCGTCCCGATACAAATCATAATTAGTGCCGTCTGGTTTGGTATGCGTGGCACACCAATCACGCAGCTCCCCTCTCAAAAATTCTCTGAAATACGTGGCTTGACCCTTGGTTGTGGTCGGCTGTTTGGTAATCTAAATCAATTGGAATTTGATCCAGAGAGTCTTCTTCGGCTTGGGTAATGAAGCCATTCTTCTTCATCTGAAGGAAGACGGTGTTTCTTCTATTTTGAACCAACTCAACCCTTCTTCGAGGATTGAAAAGTGACGGGTTCTTCAACATGCCTACAAACATGGCGGCTTGTTCAATTTTAAGCGAATCTGTACTTGTGTTGAAGTAAACCTTCGCAGCAGATTTTATCCCAACGGCTCCGTTAATGAAATCAACCGTATTGAGATACAAAGCCATGATTTCATCCTTCGTATACCTGCCCTCCAATCGTGTGGCAATAATCCACTCGGCTGGTTTTTGAACCAGCGCTCCGCCTTTTAGGTTTCCACGGGTTTCGAAAAGGTTCTTCGCCAATTGCTGTGTTACGGTGCTACCTCCACCTCGCCCTCCCATGAAGATAATGGCGCGTGCCAAGCCGATAAGATCAACACCACTATGCCAGTAATACCGCTCGTCTTCAGTAGAAACAAGGGCGTTTACCAAGTGCAGAGAAAGGCTTTCGAACTTGATGTTTGAGCGATTTTGAACGAAGTACGTTCCAAGCACTTTTTGGTCCGAAGAATAAACCTCGGAGGCCTGATTGCTCTTCGGGTTTTCCAGCTCCTCAAACGTTGGGAGCGGCCCCCAAAGCCCAATAGAAATGGTGAACAGGTGTAACGCAATCAGAGACGGGCCAAGTAAAACCAGCAGCCAGAAATACAGAATGTACTTCCTTTTTATCGGTGTTTTTTTCTTCTTTGCCACTACTTTTTCTTGTGTTTTTCTAAAGAGATTCCTACATCAAGAATGGCGGGCAGCGCCTCATTTCTCATGCCTTGTTCAAACTCAAAAGAATATGTTCCTGAGTTTGGGAAACGGATATTTTCCTTGAACAGTATGTGATTGTCAATTACATCTCCCAAGCCGCTACTCCCAAGCCAACGACCCGTTCTATCAGCCAAAATGCACTCGACCGTGTCTTTGGCGCTTTTCCCCGAAGGAAAGGTTGTGTTTACAAACATGTAAATGTTGGCATACGGATACGTTGCCTCGTTGCGCAAATCAATGTAAAAATCGTAGCCCGTCATGGTATCTTTAACCTCCACATCGAAGGTGATGTTACTACCAATTTCCCAATTTTTGTTAGGAACGGGCTGGCTGTCTTGAAACAGCACTTGACCACAACCAACCAAGCTTAAGGCAAGCAGCACTCCCCAAAAAAGAGTAGGCTTATTTTGCATTATTCGGCTTGTTCGGGCTATTTCTTGGTTTCCTGTTCTTGTTGCGGTTCCGGTTGTTTCTGCGTTTGTTATTCGAACGATTTTTCTGTCCGCCTTGTCCTTTTGGACGATCAAATCGAGTCAAATCATCTTGACCAACCACATTTTCGTAATCGTGCTTTACAACCGGTACGGCAACATATTCCTTCTCAACCAACATGGCAGGTTTCTCACCGTCCTTGTTCATTTGCTGAATTTCCTTCACGCGCTCAATCGGCACTTCAATAAAATTGCTTGGGTCATCGCGCAGCGTAAACCACATTACTCCTCTAAAAATATCCACTTTTTGTGTGAAAGCTGTTCCCTTTTGGGTCTCCAATTTTGTTCGCTGACTTGGAAACCCTTTCAAAGCGTCCAGATAACTATCGAGTTCAAAATTGAGGCAACATTTTAGTTTACCGCACTGTCCTGCTAGCTTTTGCGGATTGAGCGAAAGCTGCTGATAGCGTGCCGCACTCGTGCTCACGGTCCTGAAATCCGTTAGCCAAGTGGAACAACATAGCTCTCGGCCGCAGGTTCCAATTCCTCCAACGCGAGCAGCTTCCTGCCTAGCACCAATCTGTTTCATTTCCACCCGAACCTTGAACTCATCAGCATACTTGCGAATCAGTTCCCGAAAATCAACTCGGTCCTCGGCCGTGTAATAAAATACTGCTTTGCTCTTATCGCCTTGAAATTCGACATCGCTAATCTTCATATTCAGCCCCAATTCTCTTGCAATTATGCGTGCACGAGTTTTGGTGGCTTTTTCAAGTTCAACGGCTTCTTGCCATTTTTCAATGTCGGGCTGCGTTGCTTTGCGGTAAATCTTTTTGAAATCCGCTGTTGCCGAATCCACTTTTCGCTTGCGCATTTGCAACATCACCAAATCGCCAGAAAGGGAAACCGTTCCAATGTCATGACCCGGAGAGGCTTCTACAGCTACCACATCTCCTTCTGTCAAACGCAGGTTTTCTTGCTTAAAAAATTGTTTCCGCGTATTCTTAAATCGAACCTCAACAAATTCAGATACGGTATATCCTACCGTGTCTTCCATGTTTGACAAATAATTGAATACGCTCAGTTTGTCGCAACTTCCTGTTTGGCAAGCTCCGTTACTCTTACATCCTCTGGGTAAGCCGCTTTCCGTCTTCCCATTACTACATCCACTACAACCCATCTATCTCTTGCTTTTTAGAATGAGAAACCAATTCAAAACCTAAGGGTTTGATGGTTTCTGATAAGGCAAATTTAATTGTTTCGATGGCTGTGCCATCAATTACTTCATCGCCTCGCTCAGAACAAGGTCTGATAACTTGAAAGAAAGGTCTGTGAAGGTGATTCGCGCATTGGCATTTCGCTCAATATGATAGTTCGCATCATTCAGCGCTTCCAGCATTTTAGCCGAGTTTTCAACGGCAATAAATCGAGAGAATTTATGCACGAAATCGAGTTCTTCTTTCAATAGTTTTCCTTCCATATCTGGCAAGGTTCGGTACATAAGCACTTTGCGCAAAATGGCACTCGATTGCGTGAGTAAGGCCTTTTGTTGTTCTCTCCCTAAGGAATTAAACTCTTCGCACAACCCTTGAATGGTGTCCATTTGAACGCCATAACAAGCACGCATCCACCGAATAAAAAAGTTAATCGAATTGGTAATTGACGTTTGGTCTTCAATCAAATGCTTGGCAAGGTTCAAGTCTCCATCCGCCAAATGGGCGAATTTTTCAATTTGATCTAACTCATCGCTTTCCGCAGATAATGCCGTGGCAATTTCGGCTTCGCTCAACCTTCCTAGTCGGTGCATTTGCACCCGCGAAAGGATGGTTTGCAACATGTTTTCCGTGCTTTCAGCCACCAATAGAAAAACCGTTCTTTCGGGCGGTTCTTCTAGAATTTTCAGGAGCTTATTTGCTGCAGCCGTGTTCATATGTTCCGCCAACCAAATTAGCACTACACGATAATCCGCTTCGTATGCTTTGTAGCTGAGGTTTTGTAACACTTCACGGCTGTCTCCCACATGGATGATGCCCTGCATATTATCAATTCCTACCTCTTTCAGCCAATCATTTAAGTTGAGATATGGATTGGCGAGAACAGCTTTTCGCCATTCGGTCAAAAAGTTTTTGCTGGGGAGTTTCGGGGTGGATTTATTGTTCTTCGGAAAAATCAGCTGTAAATCGGGATGCTCCAACTTGGCATAACGCACGCAAGAGTCGCATTTTCCGCACGAATCGGTTTCTGCACGGTGCTTACATGCCAAATACTGAGCAAATGCCAACGCCAATGGAAGCGAACCCGAGCCAACCGAACCGACCAACATCTGAGCATGCGCCACGCGTCCATTCGTAACCGAATCGTGTAGTTTTTTCTTTAATTCCGACTGACCAACAACCTGAGAAAACAGCATCTTCCAAAAGTAAGCTATCACATGATTCTGAGGTTAACTCTCATCCATACTGATAACCTCCAATTAACTTGAACTAGATTTGCGGTTTCGTGTACCTTCGCGATTTCATAAAAACCAATCAGAATTCTGTTAAAATTCCCCTTTCGGAATTCTTAACATTGCCTTAATTCACATGAGAACTATTTCAACACACCTTTTTCTTTGGTCGCTTCTTTTTGTTCTATTATCTGGTTGTACAAAACCTGAAGGCGAAGGTGGCACATCAGTAATTTACGGGAAAGTCTATGCCTTTAACTACAACGGTTCTGGTGTTTTGCAGGAGGAATACTACCTAGCAGATGAAGACGTGTTCATCATTTATGGTGATGGCGACAACTATTACGATGATTCGTACAAAACGAGTTTTGATGGGTCGTTCCGTTTCCAATACTTGCGTCCTGGAACATACACGGTTTTCGTTTATTCTGATTGTGATTCTTGCCCTTCGGGAACAGAAGAAATTAGCCAAACGGTCGAAATCTCAGGCAATAACGAAGACATTATTCTTCCTGATTTTGAAGTAAGACGTTGAGTTCTATTGCCGAAACCATAGCTAAGTTCCACCCCATTTCTTTAAGCGAAATGGACTCTGTGGCGCTTATGAATAGAACCGACACAAAGTATCAGGTTTCATTAGAAAACGTTGAAAAAGCGCTTGAGGATTTAAAGGATCATTATCAGGTTTTGGAAATAGCAGGTTCGCGAATGTTTCAATACAAAACAATTTATTTCGATACAGAAGACAAGCATCTCCTGAACGAACATTTACGCGGCAAGCTTAACCGGACAAAGGTTCGTGCGCGAGAATATGTTGGAAGTAGTACGCGGTTTTTTGAGCTAAAACTCAAAACAAACAAAGGTCTTACTAAGAAATCTCGCATTGCAAAGCAGGATGACCTCCGCACCATAATGCCAGATGAGGCAGCTTTTCTTTCATCTTCATCTTCTTTAAATGCCAATAAGCTTGTTCCAGCAATTGAAATCCTTTTCCACCGAATTACCCTAGTTAGCACGGTATTTAAAGAGCGGATAACAATCGACACGGGACTTTCCTTCTCCATGAATGGCGAAAAGAAAACTGTTGAGCATTTGGGGGTTGTAGAGGTAAAGCGTGATTCGGAAAGTGAACCCCACACCCCAATATTGAGCACTCTGAAAAAGCTGTCGGTGTATCCTGATTCTATGAGTAAATACTGCCTAGGAATGGTTTTACTGGATAAAACCAAACGTTACAATAACTACAAGCCTAAACTTCTTAAACTAAACAAACTTTCTCCTAATGGAAATATTTGGTAGCCCACTTTATGATGCGGACTTTCTAGAGTTATTTTTTCGATTATCAATCAACTTCTTCGTTGCCTTCGTAGTCATTCGATTAATTTATTATCCGGTTCATAATCGAAAAGATTACCTCTTCACCTACTTTATCCTAAACCTGCTCATATTTTTTGTGAGTTACCTATTAAGCGGGGTAAAACTCCAGCTAGGGTTTGCGTTTGGTCTGTTTGCCATTTTTGGTATTCTGAGATATAGAACTGAGCAGCTTGCTATAAAGGAAATGACCTATTTGTTTGTGGTCATTGCAATTGCCATTATAAATGCGCTGGCAAATAAGAAGATTAGCATGGCTGAGCTCATGTTTACCAACCTTTCAATCATAGCAATTACCTATTTAATTGAAAGAAAGTGGCTGCTAAGACATGAAGCAACCAAGACAGTCGTTTATGAAAAAATTGACCTTATCAAACCTCAGAATTATGATTTGTTGGTGAAGGATCTCGAGGAAAGAACAGGGTTAAGCATAATTAGAGTTCAAGTGGGAAGAATCGATTTTTTAAGAGACACTGCTCGTGTTAAGATTTTCTTTTTTGAAGACGAAAACCAAGCTACCTCGTTTGAAGATAACGGTCAATAAAGCGCTCCTTACAGCATTAGTTGTACTCGTTTCATTATCCTGTCAAGCGCAGGAATGGGATTTCTCTACGTGGCACAAAGTGGCGGTTAAAGGCGAGCTGACAAAAAAGCTTTCTCTGTCTGTAGAGCAACAACTTCGCTTGCAAGAAAACTCGTCAGCGATTGATGAAATGTTTACCGAAATCGGACTTGGCTACGATTTGCCAAAAGGCTTTGCAATTAGTGGTGCTTACCGCTTAGGTTGGTCTCCCGATGATGAAGGTTTTTATAACAATCGCCACCGGTACAATATTGATTTAAAATATGATCGTAAGATTTGGAAACTACAAGCAAAAGTTCGCGCTAGGTTTCAGCACCGACCGTCCAATCACTTGCTTAATGATAGGCTTGAACCAAATGATAGTCCTGCCTTTGCACGGATTAAGCTAAGCGTAAACTATCGGAAGCTAAAAAAGTGGACGCCTGGTTTGGAGTTTGAAACCTTTATACGGTTAGACAGCCCCATTGAGACTGGCGTAACCCGTTTTAGATACCGCGCCTTTTTGGATTACGACCTTCCCAAACGACAGGAACTTGGCCTCTTTTATATGCTTCAAACCGACTTCTCTGGCAACACTCCAGCCTTCGTTTCTGTAGTTGGAGTTAGCTATTCTTACGAATGGAAACGGCCTAAAAAGAAGAAGAAAAAGAAAGGCGATAAATAACCCTACTCTGGGTGATAAGTCCTCACTGCATTTTTCAAAACCTCCGCCTTATCCAGTGTCATTGGTTTGGTTTTGTGCGCTTCCAATAAGTCCATTTGGTCATTAAAGTGAGGGCTATCTGGTCTATCGGAATTACCTCCCGCCATCAGCGATTCAATCTTTGGTAACCCTTCTTTAGAGAAGCTGACAAGCTGAACATATGTATCTCCACCTTTTGCTTCCATCGTCCCTTTTTCAGCATCCCACTCACTGGCACAAGCAGCCAACACATCTGGTATTCCGCCCATTGCCACTTCCTTTTCGCCACGCTTAAACGTTTGAACTTCTCCGTAAGGGATTTCCAACTTTCCGAAATGACGCAAGAACTCTTCTCTTGTTTTGGTGATGGCCTCAACCCACATTTCATCCGAAACATATAATCCATCTGCTACAGCCTCTGTACGTTTTCCAACCTTGTTCAACACTTTTTGCGCTGTGGCGTATGAAAAAGCAGCCTGCATGTTAGAGGCCTTCATGCCAAAATCCCACCTGTTCAATACACCAATAGCATCGGCTATTTCGGGATGTTTACTTGCGTCCATTTTGTACCCATTCTTCATACTCTCTACAAACACGTGGTTAGTGGGTAATTGTTGGTCCCATTTTATGGCTTTAAATTTTTCCCAGTCTACCTGACTCACTTCTGAAACCAAGTTTTTAAACTGTATGCTCCGATTATTGTCATGTGTCCAGAATCCCATGTGACGATGATACATTGCGTCAGATAAGTTGTACTGATCGCAAGTGGCATTAAACGGTGCGTTGTTTGAGTTAAAAACATAACCGCATTCTGGATTTGTGTACTGCGGCAAACTATCTACCGGAATCAGCTTATCCCAAAGAGTAAGGCTCGTATTGCCAGGAACAGTCTTTTCCCAATCCCAGCTAATATCTCGGTCTGGAATCATTCCATAGTCGATATAGTGGATGGTATCGTATCTGTCAGCATAAACAATATTGAACCGAGCCAAAGCGTGCATGTCCAACGCTTCGTTAAACTCTGTAAAGTTCTTTGACCTATTCATTCTATACCATTGTTCCGCCACTCGAATGTCTTGGAAAGCAGCACACCGTACTGAATAGTATTTTCCGCCTTTAGATTTGAGTGTTGGACCATACACGCTCCACCAAGCCTTTTGCTTTACAGGAAGGGTAATGCCACCGACCTTCACTTTTAACCACACGTTTCGCTTTTCCAATTTCAGCCATTCACCATCAAACTTATACGTGTCTTTTTTCTTTGGGTGCATTTCCAGTCGGTACGTGTCCACGAGATCTAATCCATTCCATGTATGACTCCATCCAAGGTTTTCGTTTGAACCAAGGAAAATGCAAACTCCTCCAGGGAACAAGCCGCCAAGAATATTCAATCCTTCTTCAGAGTTGAGATGTGCTTCATAAAACGAGAACGGCCCATCATAAGGCATGTGTGGGTTTACGGCCAAATAGGTGTTGCCATCTGCTGTAAACTTTGAGTTCATAGCAAAGGCATTGGATCCCATTGGAACGCTTTCTCCATCCAGTTTTCCTCCTCTTATTTTCTCTATTGGTTTGTGTGCTCCAGAAATAACGCTCAAGGAAAAAACATAGCTGGCTACAACGTCTTTAGGCTCTATAGGGAAGGCTTTTCTTACAATTTTTTCTGTCTTTTTATTCTTCTCAACCCAAGCATTCACGCCATCGCAATAGCCCTGTAAGTATTGTTTAAAGTCTTCAGAAATGTCGGTTTCGTATTTCTCATCAACTAGCTTTCTTATACCAAGAAGGTGGGTCAAATAATCGCGGCCTGCCCCCTCTTTTCCTGAATACCTTCCTGCAAAACCTTTTCCGGCATATAGCATTTCTTGCATGGTTGGAAAAAGATCCTCACAACTTGCCCAGCCTAAGCCATAAGCTACTTCTGGGTCTGTTTCTGCAAAAATATGTGGAACACCATACTCGTCTCTAGCAATGGTAACGTTGGCTGGGTCAATTTGTGCAGCAGCAGAATGAGCCAGCAGCAACAGGATGAATAGTTTTTTCAGCATAACGTGCGAGTTTTTAGGGTAAATAATGACTGTTATAAGGGTTTAGTTGATGTATGCAAGACACAACTCCACAGTAGCCTCTACACCTTTCTTGTGCGTGCGCTCCATACCATGAGATGCTGCTACTCCTGGACCTATTAATCCTACACGAAAGTCGTTTCCTGCGCGCAATGCTGCTGACCCATCTGAACCATAATAAGGGTAGATATCGACTGCGTATGGAACCTTCCTCGATTCAGCAAGGTCAACTAGTTTCTTACGCATTTCGTAATCATATGGGCCGCTGCTGTCTTTCGCACAAATGGAACACTTAGTTTCTTCGCCTTCACACGCATCACCAATAACTCCCATATCTAAAACCAACAGCTCTTGAATGGTTGATGCGTAACCGCAAGTGCCACCATGACCAACCTCCTCATAATTACTGAAGAACAATTCTACAGGGGCTGATTTTCCTTCTTCTTTAAATTTTCTTGCAATCTCCATCAATACATAGCAGCCTGCTTTATTGTCCATAAAGCGGCTTTTGATGTAGCCGCTTGGGAGTTCTTGATACTTGGTGTCGAAAGCAATGATGTCTCCATTTCCAATTCCCAGTTTCTTGGTGTCATCTGCGGAAGACACTTCTTCATCAAGTCGGATAAACATGTTTTCCAACAACCGCTGTTTTGTGTTGGTGTTCTTATTGGCGTGAACAGATGGGTCTTTTAAAAGCAGGGTTCCCGAATAGGTTTTACCGCTATGGGTATGAATGCGACAATACTCGCCTTCAAAACCATTTAAAGATAAGCCGCCTAAAAGTGAGAATTTCAAATGCCCATCTTTCTGAATTCCACTTACAATAGCACCCAGTGTGTCTACATGCGCGGCCATGGCCAATGTTGGGTTTTCGCCCAAGGCGCATTTCACAGCTCCTTTGTTGGTGTATTCTGGCTTGTAACCTAAAGATTTGAAATAGTCAAAGATGTATTTACAGGCATGAGCCGTAAATCCTGTTGGAGAATCAATTTCTACCAGTTCGCGTAGCTTATCGTAATGGTTCATTTTCTGAGTTTGCCCGAAAGTAAAGGATTTGATGCAACAGATTTAGCTCCGCTGACCTTCGCTTCTCGGCTATACCCGAAATAACGCGATGCTTCAAAACCTGACACACCTGACATCTTTGCCCGAAAACCGTTGTCTGACAAACGCCTTGTCACGTGTGTCAGTCTTCCTGTTTTTTGGCACACTTGCGTGCCAAACCAAGCCAAAAAACCCTGCGTCCCTTTACTGATAAGGGTTTCCGCGCTTTCTTATTCTTAAAAATAAACTTTGGCACGCCAATGTGCACGGTAATTGCCTACATCAAATCGTTAAATAAAAACACAACAACTAAAAACAAATAATTATGGAAGACGCATTCAAAAAGTTCCTTTACGCTGGAGTTGATTTAGCTGCAGAAGTATCTACAAAATTCGAAGAAGGGGTTAAAGACCTTATCGAGGCAGGAAAAATTTCTGACGTAGAAGGAAAGAAAATGGTAGATGAGCTTTTCGAAAAGACTGAAGCGCGCAAAGAAGAATTCGAAGCGAAGTACAACGAAATCAAAGAAAAAGTTGGTGTGATTAAGAAAACTGAAGAAGAAATTCTTGCTGACCTTAAATCTAAAGTTGCTGACCTAGAAAGCAAAATTGGTAAGGTTTCTACCAAAGCTGCACCAAAAGCAAAAGCCACAGCTTAATTCATTAAACCCAAAGTTGCAGGGTTGGAGAGTCCTGCATTCTTTTCATGGTAAGCGCCTCGATAGAAATATCGGGGCGCTTTTTTGTGTAGGCGTTTCGGGTGTGGGTTGTTTGTTTGGCAGAAGATGAGTTATCAACAAAAAATTAACAATTTCTTTTGTTGCTTAAAAATTAAATTTTCTCCACTTCCGAAATTAATGTTTTCGTTGCTACAACCATAAAACCCCATCGTTAGCACAGTAAAATTCATTGTTAGGTTTTGTTTGGTAAAAATGGAAAATAAATATTCGATAAACTTTTGGATTTTATACAGGTGCGATAAGCCATTTTAATTTACCTTTAAACTTGAGTACCCTTGCTTATTATACAGGTTACATTAAGTTTTTACCCAGATTACTATGCGTTTTACATCGTTTTTTTTAATCTCTTCCGACCGACCTTTGAAGCAATTTCAGAGCGATTGTAAACCAACAATTTATAGCACATGCAACCGAATTTTATGCTCATGACAAACTTTACCCTCTCCAGCTTTATTGCGCAAAGTTTTACTAATAGCCGAAACGCTATTGGGAAAGCATTACCAATGTTGTCTCTATTGGTCTCTGTTTTCTTGGCGAATGCCGATTTTGCTAGCGCCCAGTGCACCAACAACGGTGTTAACCTCGGTACGCGTACACCCAATTGCAATTGGCAAACACAAAGTATGGGCCCAGACAATGAAGTAGCCATGAACGTTGTTAGCGGGCGTTCGTACACCTTCTCATTTTGTCAGGGTGGTGGTTTTAGAGGTAACTGGGATACTCAACTTACAGGTTTCAATGGTGGTAGTGGATCTGCCTCTAATTATAATGATGATGCTGGTGTGGTTTCCACCGGTTTTGATTGCGGTTTAGGGTCTGAAATTACCTGGACGGCTAACTTTACAGGATCTTTACAGTTAAATGCTGATAGGTGGAATTGTAACAACCCTGGTTGGTTTCCTGGTGCCACTTCATCCGTTTTAGCTTACCGAGAAAACAGCCAAGCGTTAACTGGGGGTACTATTACGGTTAACAATTCTGTTGTATGTAATGGTGGTTCTGCAACATTCGGAATTACTGGTTTTGCACAGAATTTTGATCGCTACCAGTACCGTTGGAACAACGTTGGTGGTTGGAACAACTGGTACACAAGCCAAACCCCTACTTGGCCCGCTAGCAACGCCCCAAATACACTTTACGTAAGGGCGCGTGTTGGTAACAATAGCACTTGTGATAGTTGGGCATACTCAAACGTGGTTACTGTTCAAGTTGTAGCTGACCCAGCGGTTCCTTCCATTTCTGCAGCTACTACTATCTGTTACGGTGGAAACCACACCCTTACAGCAACAAATAATGGTGGCGGTACTGGCTCTTGTACATATGAATGGCAACGGGCTACTAACTCGGCCATGACGGGTAGTCCAACAACCGTTCAGACCAGCTCCTCGGCAACATATAATACAGGTACTTTAACAGGTACACGGTATTACAGAGTGCGCAGAGTTTGTAATGGTAGTGGTTGTAATACTTCTGGTTGGTCTGCGGTAAGCGCTGTTACGGTTGTTGCAGACCCAGTGGTTACGATTTCTGGTGGAACCCCTAATATTTGCTCTGGAGGAGATCCGGGCTCATTCAGTTCTTCTGTAACTGGTGGTACTGGTGGTTCTACCTACCAATGGCAATGGGACACGCCTGGAGGGAGTACTGCTTTTGCTAATATTAGTGGTCAAACAGGTTCTGCTTGGAATCCTACTGGTTCAAGCTTTAACACCACAGGTACTTATCGCATTCGTCTTAATCATAATAGAACCGGCTCCGGTTGTGGGGCTGATGATTCCAACGTAATCACGATTAATGTGGTAGCGCAGCCAGAAATCACTATTTCTAGAGTGGGGTCTGGCAACATTTGTGTGGGAGGAGATCCTGGTTCTTTTAATTCGAGCATTGTAAGTGCTGGAACGGGTAGTAACAGTCGTCAGTGGCAGTATCGTGTTGGTACTGGTGGTTGGACGAATGTTCCTGGTGGAACAGGTGCTAGTTGGAATCCAACAGGTACGTTTTTCACTACCGCTGGTAACTGGGAGGTTCGAAACCTGTACATGGTAAATGGCACTGGTTGTTCTAGTTCGTTGTCTAACGTTATCTCATTTACGGTTGAAAGCGATCCTTCCGTTTCTATTTCTACAACACTAGCGGGTGGCAACCCTGTGTGTAATTCAAATAATCAGGTAGCATTTACATCTTCTATTTCTAATGGTACGGGTAGTTACAGTTACCAATGGCAACAATGGAATGGTTCTTCTTTCGTGGCGGCTTCCGGTACTAATACGAATGCTTCTTATACAACACCTACGCTTACAGCCTCTACGAGATATCGTTTGAGGATAACAAATACAAATAGCACCCTTGGTTGCGATATTGACTTTTCTAACGAAATTGAAGTTGTTATACCAGACCAACCAACCCCTGGAGGAACAAACTACACAGCAAGCCCACAACCCACGGTTAATGGCTGTGGTTCTACAAATATATCTGCCACAGTTGGGTCAAATGGTAACGCAGTAAACTTTTTGTGGTCTACAGGGTCTAGCACTGGTACGCAAGAGGTTGACAACTCAGTTGGTACTGAAACGTATCAGTTATCCAGTGTTAACACGGTAACAGGTTGTGAAAGCCCTCTGTTAGATGTTGTTTCGATTGTAGACCCATCATTTACGTTTAGTGTTTCAACTGATAACGTTGATTGTTTTGGTGCTTCAGATGGATCCGCAACAATTTCGACAACTACTGGAGGAACACCACCGTATTCTTTTACCTGGACAGGCGCTG
>JGI20160J14292_10002032_pt1 | contig 16493 bp, 2 predicted proteins | sample COG_10_FD_14292 | JGI IMG/M metagenome (IMG submission 14292) | reverse complement strand
TAGTGTCTCTGGATTTTGGACAAATGTGTATAATACGGTATAAGTATAGAAGAATAAAAATAAAAATGAAAGTAGTTTGGTTTGTGTTTGCTATTGTTATTGTTGTGTTATTGTTTGTAGCTCGTAAAGAGTCGAGCGGGAGGCACGACCAAGATATTCAAGAGATAGCTATGGGTCATATAGTGTACAAGTCTAATCTCAGTGCTGCTCCCAGTCAAATGTTGCGGGCATCGGTGGAAGAAGATAGTGTGAGGTTAGATACAAGAGAGAGTGTGACTGCGTGCCAACCTCACGTTGTCTTTACTACTTTTAAGTGTCCAAAATGTGACTCACTACGACAAAAAATCGAAGACAATACACTACACACTTGGTCCAAAATGAACAAGGTGACGTTCGAAGTTATTTCGAATATGGCTACAAATGAACATGGGGTACCCATTTTAGGAGACATGTATACAAAGATGTTTCAAAAATGTCCTGATGCTCAGACATATACATACGTCAATGGTGATATTATGGCCACGTCGGATTTTGTGGAAACTATAGAAGCTGTCCAATCGATAGGCAATTTTTTGATGGTGGGGAAGCGTACCAATGTCCCGTGGTCTGAAAACCACGACGCAGAACACGCGAACTTTAATTTCGACTGGCATTTTAGAAGGGGTGCATTGTTTCGTTCAGATGCGCAAGATTATTTCACGGTGACAAAGAATGCGATTGACTGGAAGACAATTCCACCGTTCGTCGTTGGTCGTCCCGGTTATGACAATTGGTTGGTGGACCATATTTATCACAATTCCAAAGTAGCACTCATCGATGCTACAAAGACAATTTCAGTGATTCATCAAACAGATGCAGAGGGTAATGTTGCCCAAGGTGGTAAAATGGTGAAATCGTCGTCAGACAGAGAGTACAATCGTCTTATCGGCAAGGGTCAATGGGACCATGGTAGAACCGGACATGCGGAATGGGAGACTGAACGCGTTGATGGTAAAATCGTCTTGAAAAATCGGAAAAGCGAAAAGGTTTTCGAGGCAAAAAACAACAAACTTGTAGAATTTGACAGATTGACAAAACAAGAGAAAACATCTCAATACAATTCCATATTGAGAGAATGTGGTGCATTGTGTGATATTGCTGTGAAACAAATAAAAGGTAAATTTTTCAACAAACGCTCAGTTGTTTCAGATTGCGATTCTCTTTTCAGTGAAACTTTATTTTCAAGCAAAGGTCATGGTCAAGAAAAAGCTCCCAAAAAAATACCCTCCGACATGCTCCAGGGATACACATTGAACGGCGCCATACCAACTAAAAATTGGTATTTTAATCAGGTGTATCACGGCGGCACGGCCAAAGAATCGGTGTGGTCATTTGAAATGGTAGAAGCGCAAAAAAAACAATGTTCGGATGGAAAACTTAAAGGTTCCTATTCTGTGAGCGAAACAAATGCATTATTAGACGGTCTTCGTCACGCTCCAAATTTAAAAGGAGGCCGTGTCCTCGTGATAGGTTCCGAACGACCTTGGGTAGAAGCCTGTGCTCTTGCCGCCGGGGCAAAATCAGTGGTAACCTTGGAATATGGAAAAATAACTTCCCAACATCCAGATGTCAGTGCATTCACACCTGAAGAATTTAAAAAACAGTACTTTGCAGAAACTCTTGGTACATTTGATAGCATTGTGACCTTTTCTTCTGTGGAACATGCTGGTCTTGGGAGGTACGGTGATGCACTTAATCCATGGGCGGATGTGCTTGAAATTGCCCGGGCACGCTGTGTGACACGGACGGGTGGTTCGTTGGTCATTGGTGTTATGTACGGCAATGACGAACTGGTCTGGAATGCCCATCGTATCTACGGGCCAAAAAGATGGCCATATTTGACAACCAACTGGAATCACCATTATCTGGGAAGGGGCAGTCAAAAGATACACGTATTTGTCAATGGAAAACAAGAAGTCATGCCACAAATTACAGTTAAGAACAATATGATTGAAATAAAAGACAAATGTGAAGGAACAACAAGTTCTTCCATTCCACATGACAAATTGGGGGCAAATGAATATTTAATTTTGGTTGATGGGCCAGAGTTACATGCATTTGTTCCAGAATTTACATCTGACTGTATATATTCGTCAATATTGGCGTTTTCGACTGCTGGGAAATACGACATTAAAATCTACAAGACAAGAACAAAATTTGAGGCCATTGACGAGACAAAACCACCACACTGGCCAGACTTGCATTATAATGTTATCTATTCAAAAGAACATACATTTAAGGCTTCTGGTTCGGGTTCACAATATGTTTGGAAAGCGGTCCGTGGGGGCAACTATTTATCCGAATTGCACTTACCGGGTAAAAATCGCGAAGTCAAAACACGCATAATGTTGGATGCTGTGGTTCCTCCTCAAGTCATGCGTAATTACAAAATGAACGTTCGACCATTACCGTCTTTGCAAGACAAATCTATTCTGTTTGCAGGGGATTCTCATATGCGTACAGCGATGCTGGATATGGTAAAAGAACAAAAAATGGTGGACGAGTCCTACAACATCCCATTTCATACAAATCACTGTGTGAAAAACTGGTGCTTTCAACACAATCCAATGGGTTCTTGTATTACAAATCCTGAGAAATACGATTTAATTATCTGGAATTTTGGTCAACACCCGGCATCTGGGCAAGGACATTACAGTTTTGAAAAATACAGGAAATCAGTGGATACTGCAGTACAATGCGCGACAACGTTTAAACACAAAATTTTGTGGATGGAAACGCCTCCATTGCCTATGCGCAACGACGACGTTATTAAAAATAAATTCAAAGATTGGCGTTCCTTTCATCGAATTAAGGCGTTCAACAAATATGCAACGTCTGCATTTCAAAAGATTGGTGTCGCTATTCTTCCTTATTGGAAACAAATGCTACCACTTGTTGATAAAACATCAGACGATGCACATTTTAGCATTCGCGGTGCTCATCGTTATTTTTTTGATTTTTTTGATTTTTTTTTGGACAAAAAGGCCATAATGGTCAACGCGTACGACGAATCACAGTACGCAGAATGGAATCCGATACAAGTCTCCACAACACCCACAAAACCCACAAAACCTGATGTTCATTACCGCTTTCTAAGATTTCCAAATATTGTCGGACAGCCAAATGTCGGGTTCGGAAAAATTAATGTAAACATTCGTCCAGAAGTTTATTCCGATGATGTACCTCGTTTTGTGTACATCGACACAAATTTCCACATGAGCTTTGGGCACTGGATTAATGCATGCGCAATTTACATCCCAGCCTTTTTAGAGCTTCGCCGACAATACCCACAGATCAAGCTGTACTCCCCATACACAGAGAAAAAAGATTCGTGTGGATTTATGCACCATAAAAAAGAAAAGCAGTTCAAACGAATGGTGTACACATTCTTTGGGTTGTCTATAGATAATGACATAACGCGCAAGCTCCCAAAAATAAATGAAGTATTGATTCCGATACCGATTTCGCACTTGGTCGATCCGTTCGTCTCTTCAGAATGGGTTCAACAGGTAGATTATTTTGTTGCTTTAATGAAGGCAGAACAACAGTTTCCACACAAGAGCATCTCGACGTTATATGTCCCACGATCAAAGAAGAAGACCGAGAATTGCAAAAACAACGACCGCACATACGATGACTCTGAACTGCTTGCTTTGTTGGGACATGACACAAACAGCCAAGTAATGCATCTGGAGAATCCACTTGCCATGCATAAACAGATTCAACTCCTCGGTAGCAGTAGTCATGTGATTCTGAATGCCGGTTCTGCACATTTCACATCTGGTCTGTTCGTTTCTAATGCTATCCTCGTCGTCTGGGATACATTCTCACAGGCACAGATGAAAACATATCGAAAACTGGATTATTTGAATCGCCGCATCGCTAGTTTCAATAATAACATCGAGTGGTTGCCGAAGACATTGGATATTACAGCTCTCAATCGTATTTTGACAAAAGAAGCGCCAAAAACCTCTTCTGTGGATTCAGGACAGGTCATTGGCCGCGTCGCCTTTTGTATTGTTGGCGACAATCAAATGTTGCGTTCGCTCACACTCTCACCGGACAATTTTGCGGCACAATGGGATACATCAGCATGGGGGTCACCAAAAAGCCTCAAGTTGTCTGTGGTCGATGCTTTTCATCAGAATGTGTTTTCTGTTCTTGAACAGCAAGACATTCCATTTGACGTATTTATGATGGTTCCAGAGGATGACAGTGTAGACTACAAATCCCTATGCAATCAACTTCGACCACTTAAAAATGATAATCAGATGTTCTGTAAAACAGTCCATACAGACGACGGCGATTATATTGCCGCAGCTGACCAAGCTTGTTTACAGACAATGCAAACACAGGAAAGTGTCTTTACACATGTAATTCGTGTTCAGCCGAATGTACAGGTTCGGATGCCCTTTCCAGATTTGCGAACTCTTCCTTTCAACAATAATGAAGGCGGTCGGAATATTTTTGTCGTGCCTGAGTCTCTCTGCTGTTGTGGAAATGACAAGTGGTTCAGTATAGGAGAATGGTCGCCAATGAAGTCCATTCTAAGTCGTGATCACAATTTTGGTGGTACAATCCGGTCATATCACGAACTGGATGGGTGTATTATCACTGAGCAAATGACATTGCCAGTCTCCCCACCAACGCTACCTAAATATTTACGCTATCGTTGTTCCTCTGGATGTGGTGGTTGGTCAGACAGGTGGAAAGGTGCTGTTTTGACTTACATACTTGCAAAAAGGTCCAACAGAATCTTTCGAATGCAGTGGGATACTCTACCATTAACCACTGTATTTGAACCAAATGATATTTTTGAATCCGTGAGTCAATCATGTTCTACCTTGAGTTGGATTGATCAACAACACCCGTCATTAACATTACCTGAAGCAGATTGTATCGAACTGAAGGCCAACGTCATTCCAAAAGATTTGGAAAGCGAATATCCAGTTGCTGCTCGCGAATTGTGGAACAAATTAACGCTTCGCAAAGAACTCCTTGTACAGATTGCCCTTAGTCCTGATAACATGCGATGTGCTCAAATCCGCAACGGTAAATCAAAGACATTCCCGGATTGTCCAAATTGTTATGGCTTCAAGGGAGATGACAAAAAAGCACAAAAGTATGAGAAAGATGTTTTTGAATGGTTAGGCTCTGGAAAAAACACACATTTGTGGACAGATTCTTCCGAGCAGGAACAACGCTGGCGCTCATACAATCCTTTGGCCTTTTTTGTGGATGGGTCTATTGTACATCTGGATAAAAATCCAACCATAGAGGGTTTGAAACGAACTGTCATACAATGGGCGTTGATTGCAAAATGTCAACATATTGCGCCCTTTTCTGGCTACATCCGAGCTGGCTTGTTTTTAGCACCAAAGGCCAAAGTCGAGCCAAGCTATGGTGGAAAACTGGAGAGCATTACGCCGGCGAAGCCGCAAGTACTTTCAAACGAAGAAGGCAATATGTGGATATCGCAAAAATTAAAAGAAAACAAGCCCTTTTTAGTTGGGCGTTTAGATATGGGTTCTGCCAAATGTCTGATTCAACAATATTACATCAATCCTGCAAATGTTAAACCATGTGGGAATCCACATATAGCAGCAGGAATTTACCCAGAGACAAGTGAGATGATGTCCGTGTATGCCAAAACACTGGACAATGCGTTGAAACAAATGGATGCTTTGGCTTTTTTTGGGGAAAATGAAAAGAATTTAGTAGAAAAACACACTTCGGCACATATTTATATGAAAAACCGAGCGCTTGAACCATTCTATTTTCCCAATGAACCTTGGAGCAAACAATTAAAGGGGAAGACTGTCCTTATTGTGCACGCATTTGTGGATTCCATCGAGTGTCAGATGGGTCGTCGGGAACAGATATTTCCAAATACTGAAATTTTACCCGACTTTGATATTAAATATGTCAAAATGTTTCAATGTATGGGCGGGGCAACTCCTCATGGTTCATGGTTGGAAACATTACAAGCAGTACAGAAAAAAATTGATGCTGTTGGAGCGTTTGACGTTGCTATTGTTGCAGGGGGTTCGTATGGTATGCCTATCGCTGCATATTGTAAAGAAAAACACCATGCGAGTGCCATTATGATGGGTGGTGGGTCACAGCTGTTATTTGGACTGAAAGGGAAAAGATGGGATTCGCATCCACAACTCAAACAATTGTATACTTCGAATTGGATGTATCCTTTAGAGTCAGATACGCCCTCTAGCGACAAACTATCCAAAACTGAAATTGGTGGTCCTTACTGGGGTCCGAGAGAAAAACGTTATCAACAGTGCCCAGTACATGACAACTTTATTTTGCACGTCCTCACCATGAACCGGGCAGAATCACTACGAAGATTACTGGACTCAATAGAAAAGGCAGACTATGCTGGTGATAAAGTAGACATCTACATTCATATTGATAAATCAGACGACAACCGCGCTTGTATCAAAGTAGCCGAATCCTTTGACTTTTCGCATGGCGATTTGACTATCGAGGTCGCTGAACAAAACAACGGGCTACGAAACGCATGGTTTCGTGCTTGGCATCCAAAAGAAAACGAGCGTGCCATTATCCTGGAAGATGACATTGAAGTGTCGCCACAATGGTACTTCTGGCTCAATAAAGCGTGGGAAGCCTATGGAGAACGTGATGATTTGGCTGGCATTTCTCTTCAAAGACAGACACTTGTGCCACAAAAACCACAGAAACAGATGGAAATAGTCAACAATCATGCACCATTTTTGTATCGTTTGGTTGGTTCCATTGGCTTTTCACCACACTGGAAACAATGGCGCGCCTTTTTGAACTGGATTGATTCGGTCGATACGTCCACGGTCAACATTAAAACACCAGGGCTGATTACATCGGACTGGTTTGACGTCTTGGACAAACGCCACATGTGGACACAGTATTTCATTTGGTTTTGCAAACAACACGACTTGTACACATTGTATGTGAATTTGTCTGGAAAGAAAACGCTGGCAGCACATATGCGTGAAAAGGGAGAACATTACGGACGTACAGAGGGACGTGACTTTGCCCTGGCGGCAGAGGTTGAAATGAATTTTCCAACGGTATTGGTCAAATATGAATGGGATGGAAGAGCAAAACCACAGTGCACATTTAAAAAAGGTATGTTATCTTGGAAAAGCAATACCAATAATCCTCTGTCATTTAATGCGTGTTCTGAAAAGGGATGCGTCCCGGTTAAAAAATTACCAAATGGATATTTTCAATCGATTTTTGACATCGATGTTTCGTCAGTATTCGTACAACAAATGTGGTTAGATGCACCATGGTCTGAACAAAAAACCAGGGACAATGTAAATTTTCAATGGTCAGGCTGTGATTTGAAAAAAACATGGGTCAATAAGCGTATTTGTGAATTTGAAGGAACAGTTACGCAAAAAAAGATAATTGTGTCTAAAAAATTATCATTGACTAAACGGACATATTTTGTAGGCGACTCGACAATGAAGCGACTATTTGACGCTGCGGTTCGTAAATGTCCCGAAAACAACAAATTCTCGAAGTTTGGCAAATTGCACAACAATATAAACTTTAAATGTAAAGACATTGAATACAATTACATATGGTCGGCTGGTTTCGATGATACATCCAATAAATTACTATCTATTGTTGATAACAGTCATGTCGTTTTCAACACTGGTCACAATTATATTAATATGAATGATGAAGATTTCGAAAGGTTTGTTATACGTTTAAAAGAATCTACCGTAAAATTGAGAAAATGGATTCTAATTGCACCCCCAGCTTCAAACGCAAAAGCATGGACTCCTGACATGAGATGCATGCGCAACAATGTGATTGTTCAGAAAAGGATTGATATTATTCTGAAACATTTCACGGCTAAAAATGTGATCGAAATGTTTTGGAAAACGCTTCAGAGCGGAAAAGCTACAGATGGTATTCATTATACAAACGAAGTTTATGATGAAACGTTTGATAATATATATCAAAAAATGTCTGAAAATGTTTTGTCAGCAAATGTCGATTGTCGGTCTTACAAACAAATTGATCCAATGAACATTGGATTCATGCAAAGCCAAAAGCCATACTTGGTATCCTTTTCCTGGTGGGATACAGGACGCCATGCCGAAATTGAAAATGGCCAACAAGCACATGGCAACGATAGTATTAGGTTAATACAAAAATTACTGGCAGAAACACCCAGCGGTTCGGCGTTTGTAGACGTGGGTGCAAATGTAGGGTTCATGACTTTTTCGGGCGCGGTACAAGGACATCCGACGTTCGCGATTGACCCTATTTCATATAACGTCGCCAAATTATGTGAAGGAAAAATGGCAAACGTGGACAGTGGAGCCTTCCAAGAAGACATGGTGCATGTTATTCATGCTGCTGCTGGTGCTGAAAACAAACCACAAATATTGATGACAAGACCTGCAGATGATGTGGGTTTTTTTGATCAATCATCTCTGGCGCGAACAGCTGTACATCAACAAAAGGTAACCACAGAAACTATACCAATGGTGACAATTGACTCTGTCACAGAAATACCCATAGGTGTGGTTAAAATAGACGTGCAAGGCTTCGAATATGGCGTAATACAAGGCATGAAGAAAATGTTGGAAAATAGTCCGCCCAACTATGTTTTATATGAAGAAGACACAGGCATGATTCGTGAAGCGGGATTTGTGCCAGGAGCATCCCAAAAAATGTTGGAATCGTACGGTTATACATGTAAACTAGAAGGGGCAGCTATTCTGTGTTCGTTATTGAAAAACGAAGCGGAGGTCTGTTTGAAAGGGCCTGCGATGGGTCAAACTAGCAATCATATGGTCAGTATTTTCCATGCAATTCCTACGCAAGGTATTTTAGGCCTGGATAAAGTTTGGTCTGAATTTTACAATCAATGGTTTGAACCACACGAGCGGGTCCAACTCTACTTTGATGGCACATGTCAAACCACCATCAGTCCTGTGGACTCGTTTTATTCGGAAAAAACAGAATCGAGGTTCAACAAAAAAGTCTGGCCTTTGATAAAATTAAAACACACCTTACTGCAAAAGGCTTCCGAAATACTGGCATCCTACGACGGTCCAATTGCAACCGTCCATGGTCGGTGGTTAGACGGGGGATGTGTAGAAAGAGCCGAGACTTTAAACAACTTTTGCACACATAAGAAGGAAAATTGGAAAGAAACGTGTCACTATACCCAAGATAGTATCTCCAAACTCTCAAACTCCAAACTCTCAAAGAGGTTTGTGTACATGTCGGATGGTCAAAAACCCGAGTATGCGAATACATTTCAAAATGTTGACCACCATCCTTTTGATGTTCAATTCGCAATGATGGTAGAATCTGAGTATCATTTCGGCAATCCAATGAGTAGCATTGATTACGTGATTTCAAAAATGCGTGAAAATAAACCGACATATCCTGAACAGTGTTTTGCCGGTCGGTTGCCAATTGCTAAAACTGACAAAATGTCAGCAGCTGCAACAGTCCAAAAGAAAGACGGCTTTGTCTTTTTGATGTTTTTGAACGACGCCTATTTGGAAATGACCAAATCGTTCATTTGTCATCAACCGACGCTGCTAAAGCAAACTATTTTTGTGACCACTAGCCGTCAATTAACTGAACAATTACAGGCGTGGAATCCAGATATTATTGTACATACTCAACCATATACTACTTCCAACTCTGTTAGCTATGGGACGTACGAATATTTTAGATTGACAGAAGAGCGTTTGCAGTTCCAAAACGAACTCATACAAAATGGTATCAATGTCTTTGTCATTGAAGCCGATGCAACTTGGAATTCGCTGAAGATTGTGGATATCATACGAAATAAATTGAAAGAACATGAAATTATCTCCGCTGACGACGACAATAGACTAATTTCGGCAGGATTCTTAGGAATTCGTTCGACAGATACAACGCGAACATTCTTTCAACAGTACGTTGACAAGTACTCGAAACATTTGGCAACTTTTGAAGGTCGGTCGGGTCAACTTGGCAATATTGGAGAACAACACACCATGACACCATTATTGAAAAAGTTGGGCATTCAAGTCCACTGGTTAAGTCAGTGTGAATCGGCGAATGGTAAATGGTATCGTCAGACAAATCCGGATTGTCCCTTACCCATGGTTATTCAGAACAACTGGATTGTAGGTAATGATGCAAAAAAGAAACGAGCTAAAAAATATAAACAGTGGTTTTTGGACGAAAATGGAGTGTGTTTAATTTCCATTAAAGCAGTGTCTCCTGTTAAAAGCATGATAGAACTCAATTCGTGTGTAGATGAACCAAAACAACTGAATGTCATGATGTCTGCAGAAGAACAACAGTTATTGGAGTCATATATGACACCAACGACGCGTTACTTTGAGTGGGGTTCGGGAGGAAGTACCGATACATATCCGAGACTCACACAAGGTACTGTGGTGTCCATTGAGAATTATAAACCATGGTGCGATAAAGTATCGTCACTACCATACGTCAAATGCCGTGAAAAAGAGGGATCACTTCACTACAAATGCATTGTCCCCTATCCAACAGCGCCTTACGGATACCCGGAGGATGCTGCACACAATGGAGATTTTGACGAATATATTAATGCAATCAAAGATTATCCGAACTTTGACATAGTGTTGGTCGATGCACGTTGGCGTGTGGCATGTGCGTTGAAAGCATTGGAGTACATCTCAGATGATACTATTGTATTCATGCATGATATGTACCCTAGACGAAATTATGACGCAGTATTTAAATGGTACGATGAAGTACAGCGCGCTGGTAGCTTAGTTGCAATGCGTCGCAGGAAGGGTGTTAAGCGACCCACTAAAGAAGAGTTTACTACTTATAAATATAAACCAGAATGGTAAAAAATAAATTATATTATACTATATTTTTTACTTATCTACGAACACTTCAACATTTTTTTTTCTTTCGTGTAGAAATCGAAATTCAATAATCTGCAAATATTTCGTATTTCAATTCTGTCCATGACTGCCGGGCAGACATTCTCTTCAGCGCTCCAATGTACGGAACTTTTGAGCGTCTGGTTACGAAATCATCTGCCATCGAATAATCTTTCTTTGTCTCTCCACCATATGCAATCATATCTTTGGTCTCGCTTTCAACAGAATTTAAAAACATTATTGTAATGGATGATTGCTTGTCAGTGAACTTGAATGGAATAGAAAATTCTTCAACTTTTACTGGCGCGAAAAAGTCGCACCCTGCTGAAAACCAAGGCCCTACAACTTGGCCATTCACCGACACAATCGCCCGTTGATTGCACCATCTAAAATCAAAAGTACGACGAATCGTAATTAAACGATGATTTAATGGTAGTTGTATCGCAAACTGAGAGTGTTGGCCATCGCCATCAATTTGTATACCTTTCATCGAAAAAAGATTATGTGCATCGTTCAAAGCATGTCTTTGCGCATCTTTCAATGTGATTATCTTACTCTTTGTAACCGAATATTTGTATGGCCCAAAATTCCCTAATATTTGGGCTTCAAATGTATCGAATCCTCCTATTAGATTGCGAGATTTGCGGTAAACTCCACTTGCATAATAAAAAGATAGCATGTTTGCTGAAATCGGGACGTAATTGCGTGATTCGCCGTCACCGTGGTCATGGTCCATTATTGCTTCAGTGTTGAAAGGTATATGTTCATGAGGACGCATACGATAGACTTGCCAAGACGTAATATCTTTTGGTAGCGGGTAAGCACTTCCAGCCATAACATTCGAAGCGTGACTGGAAAAACCATGCCCAAACCCATAATAATCTTCAGAACCAGTTGAAGCTTCGACTGTAATGCCGTCAATATGGACTCTTGCATCGCCTTCAAACGACCAAGGCGAAGACGGCCTTTTGTTTGGGTGTCGTGCAGCAAGTTTTTCATACCAACGTGTTCCATCAATTTTGTGACTTGTCATAGACTTTGCGTCGTGTAATTCCTTTGCGTAGTATGCAGTACCCACGATTTTACCGAAGCCGCGATTAAGTACGGCGTAAGAAGCTGGTTGACCTTGAGGGACTGTGTTATAAACACGTTGTTGAATGCCAAAGTAAGCAGCATCTTGTTTTGCGTAAACAGAGTCAGAACCTTCAATAATGTAATCGACAGAGAGACGAGGGGTGACATTTTGTTTAACCTCGACAACCAGCGAAATTTTAGCACTATTCCAAAAAGGCATTGGAAAATGAATGTAACCACCTTTTATTGAGGGGTGTGAATCAAAGCCGATCCCATAAGCAGATATTTTACGTGAACGATTTTGTATAAGTTTCGGCCAAAGGAATAAATCTGCTAGCGTGACAGATATATAGGGTTGTGGGTCGTTATCCCAGTGTACGACCAAGCGTATGCTGTTCCACTCTGCTCTGCTGCTGGAATCAATATTGAGACGTATAGTTTGTACTACGCCAGCAATGGACGAAACATGCCAGAGGACATTGGGTTCTTTTGTTTGAAGCACCATCTTTCCTTGTGCAAGAGTCTGTAATGTTCGCGACCAACTGTTAATATTGGACACAGGCGGCATTCCCATTTGTGCATTTTTAAATATGCTATTTGTCAATTCATTGTTTTTTGCCGGGTCAGATTTAGGTACAGAAGCTGGTTCTGTGTGATATTTGTGATATGTAATATCACTGTATATGCCAAGCGCATTCTTTGGTCTAAGCAAAGAGACACGTGCATATTTCTTATATGGTATCATCAAAGCTATTGTACAACCAACAAACGGATGTCCAGGTGTCAGTGGTAGTGCGTGTAGTGCATTTTGTTCTGTACAAAGTTTGTAGAAATTGTGCGCAGTTGTAACACCATCAATAACCAATTGCAACTGTCCTATCTTTATACCTTTCTTCCACACCGCTGTCCATAATCGTGTTATCATCCCTGCACCTTCATCTTCCATAATAACACTTTCAACTATGTCAATTTGACTTATTTTATTTTCATAAATAAAATATCCAAAATCTCCATCATTACCCTCTGGATTAAATGTACTCTTTTGCAAAGATTGCATCCCTAGTCTGCGAAATGGTAGTTGAGAATGCATGTTTGAAAAGTATGTGTTGTGATCCAAAACTGAAGAAAGCGGTAGTTGGTCAATGATTTTGTATTTTTGTTGCTCCCGCGTCCGGGTCGTCTCGACATGAGTCTGCACTGGCTTCTGCGGTTGTGATGACGACGATGTGATTGTTCGTGGACGTTTGACCATCCCGACAATCTCATTCGCGATTGTTGGGAACACATAATTCATCTGTTGCAACGTTTTGATCCATTTTTGTGCCAAATGAACATCTTTGATTTCAATAAAATCACGCTCGTACAGCTCCACAAAAAGCTCCACAAAACGTTCCTGAAATTTCAGCGACCGACCTTTCCATTCCGACAACACTTGCACCAAAGCTTCCGTCTTTTCGTACAACGGCCTCTCGCTCATGTAATCTCCTTGGTAATTGTGTGCGTTTCGCACTTGCTTAACGAATGGACTCACAAATCCAACGACTTGGCCCACGTCGTGCATGAGACGCTGCATGATGTAGCTTCGCCAAATATCACTGACTCGTCCATGTACCGATACTGGCAATAGCATACCCCATAATGCATAATGAATTGTTGCTTGTGCGTTGTAGCTGGAATAAGTTCCGGGAGGGAGTACAACTCGCTTGTTTGACTCAAAATTCAATGGTAACTTTCGTGTCAATCGCCAAATAGCATCCATATCTGGATCATGATTAGCCAAACTTTGTACGACACCAATATTTGCATTGTTCGTTGAATACGATGGCACTTTCCAAGTACTAATGTTTTGAATTTGGGTGAGTGGAAATCCACGTGGCCAAGCAACATCTGCCATGTTGACAAATGTTGGGTATGGATTAAACACTTGTGTGTTGTCGGCGACCCACCAGCTCTGATTTTTAATCATAGATGGTATATTTGATATGAGTTCGTTGTCATCATCAAAATCAAAAACAACTTTAGCACCGTGTTGAATGGCATACAAATATCCCAGATTTTTACGACCAAAATGATTCCACGGGAGTTCTGTGGTAATCGCCATATCTTGCATCTTTTCCTGTTTTTCGACGGACAAAAAATAGATGCGTTCTGATTCCAATTCGAGGTACTCTTTTGTTGGCGTTTTACGGTCTGCCACGATAACTACACAAAAATTGGATTGATTCGCGACTTTGTGGATGGATAACGTCGGTGCATTTATAGTGGTCACGACTGCCCATTTCGAGCAAATGTGTGTCCGATTCATCGGAATCATTCGCGTATTTTGTAATCGTTTTGTAAACGTCCGAGTCTGTTCTCCAGTAAAAACATGTCCCGATACACCCGACGTAAGTTCGTTCGGTGGAGCGTTCGGTGGAGAGCCGAACATTTTTCCGTGGAATATTTTAATTATATTTTGAAGACGATGACGATGGGGAACGAGTAGTAAAATGAAACTGACAATAAGCAACGGTATATATTTTTTAGGCAACATTTATAAGATTAAAATTGACACATTTATACTAATTTGTATCTTTGTCCAATTTTTGAATCCTTTTGAATAGTTTTCTACTCATAATTTCATCTGACGTCCAAGTGTCACCCTCTTTCTTGCACCAAATTATCAAATGACATTTCTAATTTCCATCCCAACTTTTCTTTCGCTTTGGAACAATCACCGAGCAATGTCTCAACCTCCGCTGGGCGGAAATAACGTTCAGAAATGCGGACAATGACGTTACCGAATTGATTTGTCGCAGTCTCGTTTACACCCTTTCTACAACCCTATCTTTTGTTGCGAGTGCGTTTATCAAACAATACAATGAAGGTCATTCCGATTGCTCTTGCTGGGAAAGACCCACGTCACGTACTCAAAGCATGGAGAAGAATCGAACACGACGTTGACAATTGGAAAATGATCTTGTTAGAGGACCCACTTTATTAAAAAAAAAATTAAATTTGTAGTAGATATTATTCAAATGTGAAACATTAATGTTTGTATCTCTACTAATCTTACTATGTTTCCGTAATGTTCGTTAGAATCCCCTTTTAAGCGCTCATTACCCAACGATTTAAAATTGACAGTTTTTGCAAAATCAATCGTTTTAATTCTGGGATATTTTGTAACCAACGTCAGTGCGATTTGGTTGAAATGTTGGACATTCGTATTCACTTCCTGTGTTCTCTTGGGATTCCCTTTCGCATACATATTCGGAGCTGTACGCCAAACAACAGTGACATTCGTCGCTTGTAAACATGCCATGGCTCCATCTATCTTAGATTTATACGAATTCACGTCAGCTGACGATTCGGCATCATGTATCCCAATAGCAACAACAATAGTAGTTATTTGTGAGGGGATATTGACATTACAAATATCTGAAGCATGTGGTGCCCATCTAAATTCGAGTCTTTCACTCCATTTTGCCATATTGTGCCCCCCCTTCCCCAATGTTTGACGTTCATCTATGATACCGGTTGAAATATCATTCGTTTCAGACTCAACAATCGTAGACAATGTAGCTGTAAAACGTCTAGCCAATGAGTCTCCAATTATTAAAACATTTTTGTCTTTTAGTTTATTTCTTATTTCCAACGTTGAAAACAGAATACCATTTGGTGGTAACCATGTGTCCCCTATCCAGTTTAGTCGCCTCCGTGAATCGCGTAACTTTTGAGATTTGTGTACACCAAACAACAGACATAAAAAGAACACAACTCTCATTTGAGAAGAAATAAGGCACTTAAATATAGGATTCTGTCGGTTGACATTTATCGCTTGTAAACATGCCATGATTACCACCATACTCTCGAGGAGACGCCTAAATCGAGCATAGTTTTGTACGAAAAGTAGTGCAAAAGACGTAGTACATTAGACGTAGTACATTAGACGTAGTACATTAGAAATTCACCAAGAAATAAGTTATTATAGTAGTGTATATAGCGAGTTTCAAATAAGAAATGTGGTTTATTCTGTTACCAATAATCTGTCTACTCCTTTTTCTGTTACTAACACGGTCCAAAAATCACCGAAGATTACAACTCATAGAACTAATAAATCTGCACAAAATTGACCGTATTGAATGGCATCACCGTGGTCAACTCTTCTTCATTATGTTGACAACCAAATCGATTGCCAAAGCATCTCGCAATAGAGATAGAGGCATTGGAGAAAGTATTATTATTAAACACTTTTGGTTGGAAGGAAAGCTGTGCAATACTGATTCTTTTTTGATGGATAAGATAGGGTTCAGGACTGCCAAAGTTGATGGGAACGTGACAAGTGGGTGTATTGTCAATTATTTTAATATTTTTGGTTCATCGTCTTCTGGTTCATCGTCTTCTGGTTCATCGTCTTCTGGTTCATTGTCTTCTGGTTCATCGTCTTCTTGAATGAGTCTCAGAACAGTGCCAGTGGTGAACTCC
>JGI20160J14292_10002005_pt1 | contig 16591 bp, 16 predicted proteins | sample COG_10_FD_14292 | JGI IMG/M metagenome (IMG submission 14292) | reverse complement strand
TTTGTTCCCTTGACTCCTATTAACTCTCCTCTATCATTTTTATTAGAACAACTTGAAATAAAAATTACGATAAATAGTAGATAAAATATATTTTTCACTAGATATTCTTTGGTTAAAATTTATAAAAATAATAATATTATTAACACCTTCTCAAATTTCATACCAATTATAATAAATTTCTTCTTAATATTAATAATGAATGATCAGATAATACTTCATTACAAGCTTTTATGTAATCTTTTTTACTTATTGGGGATAAATAGTCACTAGTCATAACTATTTCTTGGGCTTAGATTTTTTAGACTTTTTCTTTTTAAAATAATCCCCTACATTATCTTCATTAAATTTATCTAAATCTGTTCCTTTAGGAAATTCAACTTTAACTTTACCTTTTATTAAATTAAATCTTCCCCATCTAGCTTTTTCTAATCTAATACCTAGATCGTCCCAAACTTTTAATAGTTTTTCAGCTTCCTTTTTCTTTTTAAGTTCAATTAGTTCAAAACAATCTTTTTCACTAAGATTATCAAAATCATATGATTTATTAACGTTGATAAACAAACCATTCCATTTTATAAATGGTCCAAATCTTCCTTTTCCTTTACTTATATCAAAACCTTCGTAACTAGCAATTGGAGCATCAATTTTTCTTTTTTCTAAAATAAGCTCAATAGCTTGTTCTAATGAAACTTCAAGAGGACTTAAACCTTTTGGAAGAGATACAAATACGTTGTTGTGTTTTACATAGGGTCCAAATCTACCTGCATTAGATTCAACGCTTAGCTCTTCAAAATCTCCTAAGTAACAAGGTAGTTTAAAAAGCTGCATTGTTTCTTCAAATGTAATTTTACTTATTTTTTGATCTGGAAGAAGTCCTGCAAATATTGGTTTTTCTTCTTCATCAACTGTTCCAATTTGAGCCATTGGACCAAATTTACCAAGCCTTACACTTACCTTTCTTCCACTTACTGGATCAACCCCTAGTACTCTTTCTCCAGTTTCTCTTGTTGCATTTTGTTGCACATCTTCAACTGTTGTATGGAACGGACCATAAAAATCTTTTAAAATACTTGTCCATTCAATATCACCATTGGCAATTTTATCAAAATCTTGCTCAACACTTGCGGTAAAATTATAATTTAAAATATTTTGAAAGTTGTTAACTAGAAAATCAGTTACAATCATTCCAACTTCTGTGGGGACTAACTTTCCTTTGTCAGAACCTGTATTTTCAGTTAATACCGAAGTTTTTATTTCATTATTTTGAGTAAAAAGTTGTCTGTAATTTCTTTCATAACCTTCATAAGCACCTTTAACAACATATTTTCTATTTTGAATAGTTGTAATTGTTGGAGCATATGTAGATGGGCGTCCAATTCCTAATTCTTCTAATTTCTTAACTAAAGAAGCTTCAGAATATCGATAAGGTGGTCGGCTGAACTTTTCAGTTGCTGTTATTGAATTACTAGACAATTGAGCACCTTTTTGAAGGTTCGGAAGCAATCCTTGAGAATCTTCATTTTCATTGTTATCAATCCCTTCAATGTAAACTTTTAAAAATCCATCAAATTGAATTATCTCACCTTTACAAGTAAATTGATTTTCATATTTATCTGAGGATATTTTTAAAATAGTTCTTTCTAAAATTGCGTCACTCATTTGTGAAGCGATCGTTCTTAGCCAAATTAAATTATATAATTTAATTTGATCAGATTCCATATTAACTTGTCTTTTTTCAAAATTTGTAGGTCTTACAGCTTCATGGGCTTCTTGCGCTCCTTTATTTTTATTTGAAAACTTTTTTCTTTTATGATAATTTTCTCCATAAGTCTTAGATATAACTTTTCCAGCAGCATTCAAAGCATCGTCTGAAAGATTAACACTGTCAGTTCTCATGTATGTTATATTTCCAGACTCATATAATCTTTGAGCAGCAGACATTGTTCGACTTACTGAAAATCCTAATTTTCTTGATGCCTCTTGTTGTAAAGTTGAAGTAGTAAATGGAGCTGATGAAGATTTTTTAAATGGTTTCTTTTCGACAGATGAAATTAAAAAGTTTGAATTTAAACTTTTATCAAGAATACTTTTAGCTTCTTCTTCAGAATCAAAAACTCCGCTTAATTGAGCGTCCAAAATATTATTGCTTGGATCAGAAAATTTTCCTGAGATTTTAAATGAAGAAACAGGAACGAAATCATTAATCTCATTTTCTCTATCTACTAACAATCTAACTGCAACAGATTGAACTCTTCCTGCAGAAAGACCTCCCTTAACTTTTCTCCACAAAATTGGAGAAATTTCAAATCCAACCAATCTATCAATTATACGTCTTGCTTGTTGAGCGTTAACTAAATCATAGTTTATTTCTCTTGGATTTTCAATTGCATTTAAAATTGCTTTTTTAGTAATTTCTCTAAAGACAATTCTTTTAGTCTTTGCTTTGTCTAACTTTAAACTTTCAAATAAATGCCATGCAATAGCCTCTCCTTCTCGATCTTCATCACTAGCTAACCATACTGTATCTGCAGAAGATGCTTGTTTTTTTAATTGCTTTACGACATCTTTTTTATCACTTGAAATGATATATTTTGGCTTAAAATCATTGTCTACATCAATTCCTATTTCTTTAGATGGCAAATCTGAAATGTGGCCATAACTGGAGGAAACTTTAAAGTCCGCTCCAAGATATTTTTCAATAGTTTTTGCCTTAGCAGGAGATTCAACAATTACTAAATTTTTAGACATTTAAAAAGGATTTTGAGATCACAAAAGTATATTTTTTTTTTTATTCCAAATTTACAGTAACTAATAAATAGTATATTTTTAATTAAAATTTATACTGACATATTGTCACATATTTTTATATTTGCATAAAATTTACACAGATTATTAGACTATGGGTATTGGATTAAAATCAAATGAAAATAAAGTTTCCAAGAAATTTTATATAGAAAGTTACGGATGTCAAATGAACTTTGCTGACAGTGAAGTTGTTGCTTCAATAGTTTCAAAGGAAGGTTATAATTCTACCAATAATTTAAATGATGCAGATTTAATTTTACTTAACACATGTTCAATTAGAGAGAAAGCTGAATTAACAGTTAGAAAAAGACTTGAAAGTTTTAATAAATTAAAAAGAAAAAATAAAAATTTAAAAGTTGGTGTACTTGGCTGCATGGCCGAAAGACTTAAAAGTAAATTTTTAGATGAAGAAAAAATTGTTGATCTAGTTGTTGGCCCAGATGCATATAAAGACATTCCAAACCTATTGGAAGAAATAAATGAAGGTAGAAATGCTGTAAACGTTATTTTATCTAAAGAAGAAACATATGGTGACATAAGCCCTGTAAGACTCTCTTCAAATGGAGTGACAGCTTTTGTTTCAATAACAAGAGGATGTGATAATATGTGTACTTTTTGTGTTGTTCCATTTACGAGGGGAAGAGAAAGAAGTAGAGATCCTAAAAGTATTTTAAATGAAATAAAAGATTTAAATAATTCGAATTATAAAGAAATTACTCTGCTTGGTCAAAATGTAGACAGCTATTTATGGTATGGTGGAGGATTAAAAAAAGATTTTAAAAATGCTGACGAATTTGTTAAAAAAACATCAGTAAATTTCTCTAAACTACTAAAACTAGTTGCGGAAGCGTTCCCTAAACTTAGAATTAGATTTTCAACTTCGAACCCTCAGGATATGAGTTTAGATGTTATAAAAACTATGGCAAATTATGATAACATTTGTAATTATATTCATCTTCCTGTTCAATCTGGAAGTGACTCTATATTAAAGGCAATGAACAGACAGCACACAAGAGAGGAATACTTAACTTTAATTAAAAACATAAAAGACATTATCCCTAATTGTGGAATTTCTCATGATATGATAACTGGATTTCCTAATGAAAGTGACATGGATCATAAACAGACTTTAAGTTTAATGAAGGAAGTGCAGTATGATTTTGGATACATGTTTAAATACTCAGAAAGACCGGGTACTTTTGCTGCAAAAAAATTTGAAGACAATGTCAAGGAATCAGTTAAAAAAATAAGATTACAAGAAATAATAGACTTACAGCAAACACACAGTCATTATCGAACAAGACAATACGTAGGCAAAATAGTAGAGGTTTTGATAGAAAAGGAATCAAAAAAATCTAATTTACATTGGGCAGGAAGAAATGAGCAAAACACAATGGTTGTTTTTCCTAAACAATCACATAACATAGGTGATTTTGTAAAAGTAAAAGTTTTAGAATGTACATCTGCTACTTTGATCGGAGTTAGCCAAGATTTATAAAAAAAATATATTATGGAATCTAGTACACAAAATATTAAGCAAAGATTTGGAATAATAGGAAATGATCCTATTCTAAACAGATCCATTGAAAAAGCAATGAGAGTATCTCCTACTGATATTTCGGTTTTAGTTACGGGTGAAAGTGGAGTTGGAAAAGAAAGTTTTCCAAAAATAATTCATCAGTTATCTCACAGAAAACATAATAAATACATTGCTGTTAACTGTGGAGCTATCCTGATGGAACTATTGACTCAGAATTATTTGGACACGAAAAAGGAGCATTTACTGGAGCTAATAGCGCAAGAAAAGGATATTTTGAAGTTGCTGATGGTGGTACTATTTTTCTTGATGAAGTTGGAGAACTGCCTTTAACAACTCAAGTTAGACTTTTAAGAGTGTTAGAAAATGGAGAGTATATTAAGGTAGGGGCATCAGAAGTTCAAAAAACTAATGTAAGAATTGTAGCCGCTACCAATCTTGATATGGAAAAAGCAATCCAGAAAGGTAAATTTAGAGAAGATCTTTATTATAGATTAAGTACAGTTGAAATCAAAATTCCTCCTCTTAGAAATAGAAGAGAAGACATTCATTTATTATTTAGAAAGTTTGCAAGTGATTTTGCAAAAAAATATAATATGCCAACCATTCGACTTGACGAAAATGCTCAGCGTCTATTAAATATGTATCGTTGGAATGGAAATATTCGTCAATTAAGAAATGTTGCTGAACAACTTTCAGTTTTGGAAGAAAAAAGAGAAGTTTCAAGCCAGTTACTTCAATCTTATTTACCAGAATTTAACTCTACATTGCCAGCCCTAGTAAATAAAGCTAAATCAGCAGATGATTTTTCAAATGAAAGAGAGATTTTGTATAAAATCTTATTTGATATGAAAAAAGATTTAAATGACTTGAAAAAAATAACAAATCATTTAAATAGTGAAGATTACAAATCAGACATTAAAGAAAAAGATTTTAATTCATTAGAAAGTTTACACGAAAAATTAATTAGAGAAAAGGATACAGAAATTATTGAAATTAAAGAAAAAGAAAGTATTTTTAATTCAAAGGAAGATAAATATCACTTTGCAGAGGAGATAAAAGAAGAAGAAACATTATCGATTCATGATAAAGAACTAGAATTAATAAAAAAGGCATTGGAAAGAAATAACGGTAAACGAAAAGCAGCAGCAATTGAATTAGGGATTTCGGAAAGAACTTTATACAGAAAAATTAAGCAACATGACATTGAATTATAAAACAATTATTTTATTAATACTCTCAATTTTTACTCATAGTTGTGGAAACTATTCTTTTACAGGTGCATCAATACCTGAGGGAACAGAAAGTTTTCAGGTTAACTTTTTTGAAAATGAAGCTGGTAACTCAATGGGGTCAATATTTGAACCTGGTTTGGATAGAGATTTTACCATAGCTCTTCAAAATATTTTACAAAACCAAACTAATTTACAATTACTAAGCTCAGACGCTGATTTGATTTATGAAGGTGAAATTAAGGATTATAGAGTTAGTCCAATGACTTCAACATCAAACTTACAAGCTTCTCAAAATAGACTTACAGTTGGAGTTAATGTTAGATTTATTAATATAAAAAAAGAAGAAGATAATTTTGAAAGAAAATTTTCATTTTATTTTGATTATCCCGCTGAAACACAATTGTTAAATGTAAAATCTGAAGCTCATGATATTATATTTGAAAGAATTACACAAGATATTTTTAACGCTTCACTCGCAAAATGGTAGATATTAGTATAGATAGTTTTAATAATCTTATTAAAAATCCAAATGATATTAGTTTGGATCAAAGTATTTCAATTAAAAAAATAATTAAAAAGTATCCATATTTTCAAACTGCAAGAATTGTTGAACTAATTGGTTTAAAAAAATTTAACAATATAAGGTTTAACAGTGCATTAAAAACAAGTTCAATCTACACTACTGATAGAACAGTTTTGTTCGATATCATAGAGCTTAATAATGTAATTTCTAGTAAAACCAATCCTGTTCTATTTTCAGAAAATACTAAAAATTCATTTATTAAATGGCTTAAAGTAAGTAAGCATGTTTCAAATAACGAGTCATCACAAGAATCGATAATAGAAAGTTTTTTAAAAGTCACACCAAAAATTAATCCTGAAAAAAGTATTTCAAATACTGATTTAGCGTCTGATTTTAAAGTCAGTAAAAAAGAATTTATGACAGAAACTTTAGCTAAAATTTATTTTAAACAAAATAAATTTGAAGAGGCAATAAGAGCTTATGAAATTCTTTCCTTGAAATATCCAGAAAAAATCAGTTTATTTGCAGACCAAATCAAAACTATAAAGAGTAGTTTAAAAAATAAAAGTTATGAGTAGTTTTTCAATTTTTTTAATATTAATATTAATAGTTTCTTTTTTACTTGTGTTAGTAATAATGGTTCAGAACCCTAAAGGAGGTGGATTGTCGTCTTCATTTGGCGGAGGAGATTCTCAACAAATAGGTGGAGTACGAAAAACTACAGATTTTTTAGATAAAAGCACATGGGTANTAGCTTCTTTATTACTAATTCTTATATTACTTTCAAATATAACACTAGACAGAAGTAACGAAAATATTGATTCAAAACTGTTGGATTCTAATAATTTAGAAACAGCAATTCCTGAAGCATTATCTGAAGAAATTCCTCTGGAAATTCCAGTTCAGGAATAATTCTGTTTCATAACTACGATGTCAGCTTGTCACTGAAAAAATAATCTTTGACCATTTTGTCATATTTATTACCTTGGCATGATTGCTGTAATTTAATATTAAAAATAAAACTATGAGTAAATTAAACATTAAACCATTAGCTGATAGAGTATTATTAGAACCTCTAGAAGCAGAAACTAAAACTGCATCAGGAATAATTATTCCAGATACTGCTAAAGAAAAACCTCAAAAAGGAAATATTGTTGCTGTTGGACCTGGAACTAAGGATAATCCTGTTACAGTCAAAGTTGGAGATTCTGTTTTATATGGAAAATACAGTGGAACAGAACTTAAATTAGATGGTAAAAATTACTTAATTATGCGAGAATCAGATGTTCTTGCAATTGTTTAAAATAAAAAAATAAAAAAATGGCAAAAAAAATACAATTTGACGTAGAAGCAAGAGAAGGTCTTAAAAAAGGAGTTGATGCTTTAGCAAATGCGGTGAAAGTTACTTTAGGACCAAAAGGTCGTAATGTTATTATAGGAAAAGCGTTCGGAGGTCCACAAATTACCAAAGATGGAGTTACTGTTGCTAAGGAAATTGAGCTAGAAGATGCATTAGAAAACATGGGAGCTCAAATGGTTAAGGAAGTGGCATCTAAAACTAACGATTTAGCTGGAGATGGAACGACTACCGCAACTATTTTAGCACAAGCAATTGTGAAAGAAGGTTTAAAAAATGTTACTGCAGGAGCGAATCCAATGGATTTGAAAAGAGGAGTCGACAAAGCTGTTGAAGCTATTGTAGGACAGTTAAATAAAAATGCAGAAACTGTTGGTAGTTCATCAGATAAAATAAAACAAGTAGCCTCTATTTCAGCAAACAATGATCAATCAATAGGATCCTTAATTACTGAAGCTTTTGAAAAAGTTGGGAAAGAAGGTGTTATAACAGTTGAAGAAGCTAAAGGAACTGACACTTATGTTGATGTTGTAGAAGGTATGCAGTTCGACAGAGGATATCTTTCTCCTTATTTTGTTACAAACTCTGAAAAAATGGAGTCAGATCTAGAATCTCCATACATTTTATTGTATGATAAAAAAATATCTGCAATGAAAGATTTACTTCCAGTACTAGAGCCAGTAGCACAAAGCGGTAAACCACTATTGGTGATTGCCGAAGATGTTGATGGAGAAGCTCTTGCAACATTAGTTGTAAATAAATTAAGAGGTTCATTAAAAATTGCTGCTGTAAAAGCACCTGGATTTGGGGACAGAAGAAAAGCTATGCTTGAAGACATTGCTATTTTAACTGGTGGAACTGTAATTTCAGAAGATAGAGGATTCACATTAGAGAATACTACAATTGAAATGTTAGGTTCTGCTGAAAGAGTAACTATCGATAAAGATAACACTACCATAGTAAATGGATCAGGTGTAAAAGAAAATATTGAAGCTAGAGTTAATCAAATCAAGGCGCAGATAGAAACTACAACATCAGATTATGATAAAGAAAAACTACAAGAAAGATTAGCAAAATTAGCTGGTGGTGTCGCTGTACTTTATGTTGGTGCTGCATCTGAAGTTGAAATGAAAGAGAAAAAAGATAGAGTTGACGATGCACTTCACGCAACTAGAGCTGCTGTTGAAGAAGGTATAGTAGCTGGTGGTGGTGTTGCATTATTAAGAACTAGAAAAGTTTTAGAGAAAATTACAAGCGAAAACTTAGACGAAGTAACTGGAATTCAAATTATTTCTAGGGCTATCGAAGCTCCGTTAAGAACAATTGTTGAGAACGCAGGTGGTGAAGGTTCGGTTGTTGTTGCTAAAGTTATGGAAGGAAAAGGTAATTTTGGATATGATGCAAAATCCGAAACTTATGTTGATCTATTGAAAGAAGGTATAATTGATCCCAAAAAAGTAACAAGAATTGCTCTGGAGAATGCTGCATCAGTTGCTGGAATGATATTAACTACTGAATGTGCTCTTGTTGATATTAAAGAAGACGCTCCTCCTGCAATGCCTCCTATGGGCGGCGGCGGTATGCCAGGAATGATGTAATTAACAAAATATAACTGCCCTTTATGGGCAGTTTTTTTTATGTACGAAAATGAATATTCTTTAATAGAAAAAAAAATAGAAAATCTTAACCTCAAAGATTCACTAAATTTTATTTGTGAATTTCTTCAAAAAAATATCAAAGGATACGACTGGGTTGGATATTACTTTCACAACGATAAAAATCAATTAGTTCTAAAAACATATTTTGGTTTAAAAACTGATCATACAATAATTCCCTTTGGAAAAGGAATTTGCGGACAAACAGCTGAATCAAATATGCATATAATTGTAGATGATGTTAATGATGAAGAAAATTACATCTCTTGTAATATTAATGTCAAATCTGAAATAGTAGTTCCATTATTCTCAAATAATAAAAATATTGGGCAAATCGATATTGATTCTAATACACTCGGTAGGTTTACATTAGATGATTTAAAATTTTTAAAAAAAATAAATATTTTAATTGCAAAAAAAATATAAAATTTTATATAAACCCTGCAATATTTTTTTAAAAAAAAACTACTTTTATAGTATACATTTTTTCCATTAAATTATGCTAAAATTAAAGTCAGCCCTTATATCTGTTTTTAATAAAGACGGATTAGAACCAATCGCTAAAAAACTCAATAATCTTGGAGTAATAATTTATTCTACTGGTGGAACTGAACTATTTTTAAAAAAAATTGGAATTCCTGTGTTAAGAGTTGAAGACGTTACTGGATACCCATCAATACTTGGTGGAAGAGTCAAAACCCTTCATCCTAAAATTTTTGGAGGAATTTTAAACAGAAACGATAATAATAATGATGTAAATGATCTTAAAAATTACGAAATTCCAAATATTGATTTAGTAATTGTTGATCTTTATCCTTTCGAGGAAACAGTAAAATCTAACGACAGTGAACAAAATATAATTGAAAAAATTGATATAGGTGGTATTTCACTAATTAGAGCTGCAGCAAAAAACTTCAAAGATGTAATGTGTATCTCTTCACAAGATGATTATTCAGATTTTTTAGACATACTTAACAATAACAATGGAGAAGTCAGTTTAGAATATAGAAGAAACTTTGCATTTAGAGCTTTCAATGTATCTTCTCATTACGACACAGCTATTTTTAATTATTTTAAAGAGGATAACAATTCTCTTAAGGCAAGTTTTAAAAATGGAAAAGAACTACGATATGGTGAAAACCCACATCAAAAAGGTACATTTTATGGAGATTTTAATTCAATGTTTGAACAATTACATGGAAAAGAACTTTCTTATAACAATTTACTTGATGTTGATGCGGCTGTAAATTTAATTTTAGAGTTTTATAATGATATTCCAACATTTGCCATATTAAAGCACAATAACGCTTGTGGATTGGCTTCCAGAGACTCGCTTTTAGATGCTTACAAGGATGCTTTAGCTGGTGATCCTGTTTCTGCTTTTGGAGGTGTTTTAATTTCAAATAAAAAAATTGACTTTGAAACTGCTGAAGAAATTAACAAACTTTTTTGTGAAGTTGTAATCGCCCCTAGTTTTGAAAAATCTGCTATTAACTTGTTAAAATCTAAAAAAAACAGAATATTACTAGTCTTAAAAAATACAGAATTAAACAATCAACAATTAAGAACTTGCTTAAACGGAGTTCTAACTCAAGATAAAGACAATATAACAGATTCAACCTCTAACTTCAAGACATGTACAAAAAAATCTCCAAACAGTTCAGAAATTAAAGATTTAGAATTTGCTTCAAAAATTTGTAAACACACAAAATCAAACACTATTGTTCTAGCAAAAAATCTACAATTAATAAGTTCAGGAACAGGCCAAACATCAAGAGTTGATGCTTTAAAACANGCTATTGAAAAATCAAATAATTTTAAATTTGACTTGAATAATTCAGTTATGGCAAGTGATGCGTTTTTTCCTTTTCCTGATTGTGTAGAAATAGCTCACAAAAATGGGATTAGCTCAGTTATTCAGCCAGGTGGCTCAATTAAAGATAATCTTTCTATTGAATATTGTGATAAAAATAATATTTCAATGGTTTTGACTGGAACTAGACACTTTAAACATTAATTTTTATTAACTTGTAATACAACTTTTTATTATGGCTTTTTTTGATTTTTGGACTGAATCGATTGCAATAGATCTTGGAACTGCTAACACACTTATCATACACAATGACAAAGTGGTTGTGGACAGTCCGTCTATTGTTGCTATTGACAAAAAAACAGAAAGAATAATTGCAGTTGGAAAAGAAGCAAGCCTTATGCAAGGTAAAACTCACGAAAATATCAAAACAGTAAGACCTCTTAAAGACGGAGTGATTGCAGATTTCAATGCCTCAGAGCAAATGATTAGTTTATTAATTAATAGCATTCCATCCCTAAAAAAAAGATTTTTTACTCCAGCATTAAAAATGGTTATCTGTATTCCCTCAGGAATAACTGAAGTTGAAATGAGAGCGGTAAGAGAATCTGCTGAAAGAGTAAATGGAAAAGAAGTTTATTTAATTCACGAACCAATGGCAGCAGCAATTGGAATTGGAGTTGATATTATGCAACCAAAAGGAAATATGATAGTTGATATTGGTGGTGGAACAACTGAAATTGCAGTAATAGCATTATCTGGTATTGTATGTGACAAATCAGTAAAAGTAGCAGGAGACGTTTTTACAGGAGATATTATATACTATATGAGAACTCAACATAATCTTTTTATTGGAGAAAGAACTGCAGAAAAGATAAAGATTACAATTGGTTCAGCTTCTGAAGAATTAGAGAGTCCACCTGATGATATTTCAGTACAAGGAAGAGATTTGTTAACTGGAAAGCCAAAGGAAGCTATGATTTCATATAGAGAGATTGCTAAGGCATTAGATAAATCAATAATAAGAATTGAAGATTCTGTTATGGAAACATTATCTCAAACCCCTCCCGAACTAGCAGCAGACATATACAATACTGGAATTTATCTTGCTGGTGGAGGGTCAATGCTTCGAGGTCTGGACAAACGCCTTTCAAAAAAAACAGATTTACCAGTCTTTATTGCTGAAGATCCGTTAAGAGCAGTAGTTAGAGGGACTGGAATAACACTTAAAAACATTGAAAGATATAAAAGTGTATTAGTGAAATAGTTTTAAATTATGCAACAAATCATTGATTTCATAATAAGAAAAAAAGATGTTGTAGTTTATTTAATTTTATTATCATTCTCATTTGCCCTAATATTAAACTCAAATTATTTTCAGAAATCAAAAGTCTTACTTTTTTCCAATAATATTTCAAATTATACCACAAAAAATTTAAATTACTTTAATGAGTATTTTAAGTTGAAAGAATTAAATTATAAACTTTCTGAAGAAAATTTAGTTCTAAAAAATCAATTAGAAAAAATTAATGAAAGTAGTGGGCTAGATTCATTAACTAATGAAAATTTTTTATATAAAAATGCAAAAGTAATTTCTAATAATTTGTCTTCATTTAAAAATAGAATTATTGTTAATAAAGGAATTAGGGACGGAATAAAAAATGAAATGGGAGTTATAAGTTCAGATGGAATTGTAGGTATTATTGATAATACAACAAAAAGATATTCATCAATAATGTCAATTTTAAATATTGAAATGAAAATTAATGCAAAAGTTAAGAGAACAGAACATTTTGGAACTTTAGAATGGAATGGCTTTGACACAAGACATTTAACATTAAATGACATATCGGAGACAGCCAAAATTAAAGTTGGAGACTCCATTATTACGGGTGGAATGTCATTGATTTTTCCAGAGGGAATTAATATTGGAATCGTTTCTAAAATAATTAATCAAAATGAAACGCATAGTAATACAAAAGGCAGTGCTTTTACTGTAAACATAAGAGACGACAGTATTATCGATTTAGATATTAGGGAAAACTACTTAAATATAGAGGTGAAATTACATAATGACATGAGTAATTTAAATAACGTATATATAATTGAAAGTTTTAACAAAAAGGAATTTCAAAAATTAAAAAAGTAATGGCAAGTGTCTATTTATTAATTTTAAAAAGATTTATATTTTTTGCTTTATTACAAGGATTAATTTTTAATAATTTTGATTTTTATGATATTTATGATCCATACATCTGTCTAGTTTTTATTATTACATTTCCAATTAAAGTTGACAAAATTACTTTTATGATAATTAGTTTTGTCTTTGGATTTGTACTTGACATGTATTCGAATTCTTTGGGAATTAATGCTGCAGCTTGTTTATCAATTGCCTTTTTAAGATCTTATATTTTAAGTTTTGTTTTTGGTTCTTTTTATGATCCGCATGGAATTAAATTAATCAAAAACTATGTTTTAGAGTCAACATTTTCTCAAAAATTTTTATACATATCCTCTATTATCATAATTCATCATTTATTTATTTTTTCTTTGGAGACTTTTAGTTTTAAATTTATTTCTTTGATTGTATACAAAACATTAATAACATACTTAATTTCTCTTATTTTTTGTGCAACATTTATTTATATTATGATTGAAAATGAAAAATAAACTTCTTCCTTTTTTGATCATTTTAACTTCGATAATTTTCATTCTTCGTCTATTTTGGGTTCAAATAATAAATATCAATGATGTTAAACTATCTAATAAAAACTCTGTAGAAAAAGTTTATAATTACCCGGAAAGAGGATATATTTTCGACAGAAATAATAAGTTGTTAGTTGAAAATGAGCCTTTTTATGATTTGATGATAACACCCGCAAAATTAAAACAAATTGACACAACTGAATTTTGTGAAATATTAAAAATTGACAAACAAATATTTATAGATAAAATAAAAAAAGCAAAAAAATACTCAAGAATTAAATCCTCAGTTTTTTTATCACAAATTTCAAAAAAAGATTATGCTATTATTCAAGAAAAATTATGGAAATACGATGGTTTTTCTGTAACAAAAAAATCTAATAGAAATTATCTTTTAAATTCGGCTTCAAACATATTAGGCTACATAAGTGAGGTTAATGACTATGAGATTAAAGACAATAGCTATTATGAGTCAGGAGAGTTAATTGGAAGACAGGGAATTGAAAAAGCTTACGAAGAAAAACTAAGAGGGATAAAAGGAGTTAGCTATCTTCAAAAAGATAATTTCAATAGAATTACAGGGAAATATAAAGATGGTATTTATGATACGATTTTTAAACCTGCCAAGGATTTAAACTTAACAATTGATTTAGATCTTCAAGTTTACGGAGACTCACTAATGATTAATAAGTTCGGAAGTATTATAGCAATTGAACCTGAAAGCGGTGAGATTCTTTCTCTTATAAATGCACCCAGCTTTGATCCAAACTTGCTGATTGGAAGAAACAGATCAAAAAATTATATCAAGTTAAAAAACGATACAATAGGCAAACCCCTTTTTGATAGAGGGTTACAGGGACAATATCCTCCAGGATCAACATTTAAACTAATTAACGGACTTATTGCTTTAGAAGAAAATATTATAACTTCTAATACTAAAATTTCATGTAACGAAGGACATTACTATTCAAAAAATAGATTTATGAGATGTCATTGTAAGCCAGGAACTTCTAATGATTTAAATACTGCAATTTATAATTCTTGTAACACTTATTTTGCTACAATATATAAAAACACATTAAACAAATATTCTAATTCTAGAGAAGGAATAAATAAGTGGAAAAATCATGTTGAAAGTTTTGGTTTAGGGAATTATTTAGGATATGATCATCCTTTAGGTAGACCTGGTCTAATACCAGATTCTAAATATTATGACAAGTGGTATCCAAACAACAGATGGAGAGCTGCAACAACTATTTCAAATGGAATTGGGCAAGGTGAAATTTTAACGACCCCAATTCAGTTGGCAAATATAACTGCAATAATTGCGAATAGAGGATGGTATAAAACTCCGCATTTAGTAAAAAAAATAAGCAATGACTCAATTAATTCAAAATTCTTAGATAAAAAACACACATCCGTAAAATCTATTCATTATGAAAAAATAATTAATGGAATGTTTGACGTAATTGAAAAAGGAACGGCTCAAAATTCAAAAATAAAAGGAATTGAGATAGCAGGAAAAACCGGAACTGCTGAAAATTTTATAAAAATAAAAGGCAAAAGGTCTCAACTTACAGATCATTCTATCTTTATTGGATTCGCTCCAAAAGAAAATCCTAAAATTGCTATTGCAGTTTTTATTGAGAATGGATATTGGGGTACAAGATGGGCTGCTCCAATAGCAAGCCTTATGATGGAGAAATATTTAAAAAAAGAAGTAAAAAGAAAATATCTTGAAAATTATATTTTAAGTGGGAATCTTATGGAAGAATATTTAAAACCTTATACAAAAAATAATTTTTCAATTAATGAGTGAAATCAATATAAAAAAAATAGACTGGCTGAGTGTTATTATTCTTAGCATACTAATTTCTCTTGGACTTGGCAATATATTTTCATCATCTCAAATTTATTTATTAGACTCTATTTTTTCTTTTAATCCATTTACAAAACAATTGTTTTTTGCAATTATTTCAGTTTTTATTTTCTTATTCATTCAAATTCTTTCCATTAATTTTTTTATAAAATATTCAAGTATTTTATATGTTCTTTCCATAATGTCTTTAATTGGGCTTTTTATTTTTGGTAATGAAGTTAATGGTGCGTTGGCTTGGTATCAAATAAATGGATTTAGTATTCAGCCAAGTGAATTTGCAAAACCAATAACTGCTCTTGCCTTAGCAAAATACTTAAGTGATATTAATTCAAATATTAAAACAATTAAAACTCAATTTTATTCGTTTTTAATAATTTTAATTCCCATAGCTTTAATTATACTTCAACCAGATCCGGGAACTATAATTATTTTCTTAAGTTTTATTTTAGTTTTTTATAAAATAGGTCTTCCCTCTATTTATATGAACCTATTCGTAGGATTTATAATATTGTTTTTTGCCACTATTCTACTAACTCCAAAAAATGTTATTCTTTTTCTAATTGCATCAATGTTGATTTTTCTTTTTTTAAATAAAAGAAATAAAAAAGTTGTAAAAAAAATATTTATTTATGGTTTAATTTTTTCAGTATTTGTATTTTCTGTTGATTTTATATTTAATAATATTTTTGAAGAACGTCACAGAAATAGATTTAATATTGTGATGGGAATAAAACAAGATAATCAAGGGACTGGATATAATACAAATCAATCAAGAATAGCATTTGCATCTGGCGGATTAACTGGGGAAGGGTTTTTAAAAGGGTCTCAAACTCGAGGAAATTTTGTTCCCGAACAACATACGGATTACATATTTTCTACTGTTGGTGAAGAATGGGGGTTTTTAGGAGCTTCATTTATAATTCTTCTTTACACTTTTTTGATGCTAAGAATTGCTAAAAGAGCAGAACTTCAAAGAAGTTTGTTCAGTAAAATCTATTCTTACTCAGCCGTAACTATTATTTTTTCACATTTTTTTATAAATATTGGTATGGTTATAGGTTTGGTCCCTACAATTGGAATTCCACTA
>JGI20160J14292_10002004_pt1 | contig 16597 bp, 19 predicted proteins | sample COG_10_FD_14292 | JGI IMG/M metagenome (IMG submission 14292) | reverse complement strand
GTTGATATGAAAACAACGGGAAAAGACCGACCTATAATGGATATTTTAAAAGAGGCAAAACAACAAAATTACAGACCTCTATTTAGAGGGACCATACCATTAATGGGACATTCTTTCGCAAGTGCTGTTTTGGGATTAGTGGGACAACCCCGACTTCAAAAGGAAATTCAAGGATATTTGGGTGCGAATTCATCATTGGGACAATCCGCTTGTAATCTTATTTCTTCCTCCATAGTGAGCCCAATTTATGTTTTAGCAACCAACCCTCTTTCTAGGCTCGAGGTGATTATGCAGACATCTTCTATGAGTGGAAAATCGATAGGAACTGTGGATGCGTGTAAGGAATTAGCAAAGGACATGGCGCAGAATGGGATGAAGGGTGTATTTAGAGGACAGGGCGTGGGTTTAGCAAAGGCTATTATTTCTTTAACTTTATTTCACGAAGGCCGCCTATTTTTAACACAAAAAACCAAGCAATATAATGGAACATTCATCGAAGAATAATAAAATTGAATCCGTTTTTCATATATAATTAAATAACAACAAACATTAAATATGAAAAAGTTCTTTAAACATACCATTGGGAATGTGCGCATCGTGGAAGTTGGACTACGCGATGGGCTACAAAACGAAACCCATATTGTCCCTTTGAATGTTAAAATCGAATTGCTGAAACGCTTGAGTAATTCTGGATTGAAATCGATTGAGGTAGGTTCGTTTGTTTCTCCTAAATGGGTTCCGCAAATGGAGGATACCGACAAACTATGTGCGTATATTAAACATCATAAGCAGAAAAATGAGAAAAAACGATTAAATACAGATGGTATTAATTATTCAGTGCTGACACCGAATTTGAAAGGGGTTTATAATGCGGTAAGATATGGCGGTGTAAATGAAGTGGCTATATTTGGTGCTGCTTCAGAGGAATTTTCGAAAAAGAATATTAATTGTAATATTGAAGAATCACTTAAACGATTTGACCCGGTTGTTAAATATGCACGACATCGGGGAATGCGTGTCCGAGGATATGTAAGTTGTGTTTTGGGTTGTCCATATTCAGGAGAAGTTGATCCAGAGAAGGTCGCGTATGTAACAAGAAAGATGCTGAATATGGGATGTTATGAAGTGAGTTTGGGTGATACAATTGGCGTAGGAACAATTGGTTCGACAAGTATGTTACTCGAACATTTGACCAAGAATGAGTTGATTTCGCCCAGTGTATTGGCTGCTCATTTCCATGATACACACGGGCAAGCGCTAGCGAATATTAGCATCGCTCTACAATATGGAATTCGTGTTATCGATTCATCTGTCTCTGGACTGGGAGGATGTCCCTATGCGGGTTCTTCGGCGAGTGGTAATGTAGCAACGGAAGACGTTTTGTATATGCTTAATGGTTCGGGAATTGAGACAGGAGTGAATATCAACAAAATACTAGAGGCGTCCAAATATATTGACGAAGTACTAGGACGGGAAACATCGAGTAAAATGTCCAAATCATATATAAAAAAATAGATGATTTAGGTTGAATATTTATTTGTAAAAAACAGGGGATATTTTTTTCACCTTTTTTCGGTAATGTCTATTTCTCAAAAATAATATTAATCCCAAATACATTTCTCTTATATTGTGTTGTGGATATAAAAAAAAATACAAAATATACAATTATGTACAAATTAGCAATAAATTATTTACACGTCCAATGTCTATCACCATAGTTGATTTCATCTGGATGGTCCACCTTACATCCAGAACGCGAACGACTATAGGTCGGATGTGTGTATCGACCCATATTAATTATCGTAATACCTGTATGGTTTTCCGATGAATTCCAATCCTTAAAACAATCAAAATCGGCAACAACCGCAATTATTTTATCCGAATAATTCCATTTAACTAAAGTACCCTTCTTGTGGTCTAGAATATGAAATTCGTGTTTCGGCCAATCGGGCAATACCCCCATAGAATAACCATTATCTTTTAATTCTTTAGAAAATTCTTTAATAAGATGACTTTTCCCAGTAGGACCTTCCCCATAGAGAATAATACTATGCCCTTTTTGAATGGCGTTTAGTAGAGATTTTTTAGACTGTTCATACTGTTCATCGAAAGAGGTGGGAGTAGACATAATAAATGTTTATAATATACATTGTTTTATTCAAAACTTATATAAATCAATTTTACACAAATAAACAATATAATAATAATAATAGACAATTAAAATATAATATGAATAGACCTTCATGGAATGAATATTTTAAAGAAATTGTTTTAGCGACCGCGAAACGCTCTCCTTGTGAACGATTAAAAGTAGGATGTCTTATTGTGAGAGATAATCGAATTATTTCTCAAGGATACAATGGATTTTTACCAGGTTGTCCACATGATAGTATTGTTCGTGATAATCATGAACAAGCAACTGTTCATGCGGAACAAAATGCGATTTGTGATTGTGCGAAACGCGGTGTTTCTTGCGATGATGCGACAGCATATATCACACATTACCCTTGTTTAATATGTTCTCGACTATTATTTGCGTCTGGTATATCGAAAATTTATTATATTCATGAGTATAAAAAAGATGAATTGGTGGATTTTTTCGCCAATCAAAAAAACGCAACACTAATACAGATATAAAATATGCGGTTAGTTATTCATTATTTACACATACTGTCCGGGTCAATGGTTTTCCGACGTTCACGTTTACGGCGAGCAAGTATCCTGGTATCAGGTTTCACATTCTTATGTTTCGTGGTTAATTCATATGCGTTTCCATACCAAACAACCACAGGATAATTAAAATTGTTAATTTTTTTATAGTTACTCATAATAAAACAGTCACGGCAATATTCTCTATCACAAATAACATTATGTTTATTTAATACGGATACGTTCAAATTAGGTTCATTCTCGGATGATATATAATGGAGACATTCACTACACTTACCTGTCAAGAAGAGAATATCTTCATATTTAAATATATGCCCATTGTTTTGTTCGATACTTTCACAAAACGTGCAAATCTTCGCAATACATTTATTTATTACGATATAAACGTGTCCGCTGGGTGAAACCGGATACGCACACTTAATACATTGATCCATTCTATAAATATTTATCTTATAATTAAAAATATAAGATAAATNAACATTCAATTTTATACAACATAAACAACCCATATTACAGTAGTTGATTATATTTTATTTGAATTAATATATATATATATATATATATATACAATATATATAATGACTATATTATTTATAAAAAATTCGNTATCGTGCCATAACGAAATAATCGAATCTGTGATAATAAAATATGATGATATTTTGAATATAGCCAAAATAAATAATATAGAAATCTATATAGATTGTCCACCTAATAGTTCATTTAAACAATATATTAAAGAAAAGTATCCGAATATTAAATTTAAAGGTATAAATGATTATGATTATTGTATTTGTTGTACTATTTACGATCAACATTTTAAATACTTAAACAAGGATGTAAAATCAAACATTAAATATATTTCACATGAAATTACGGCAAGACTGAAAATGAATCCAAATGTTTATTTTTTAACGCCATTAGTAGAAAAAAGATTTATTTATGCCGATATTTTACCATTTTCCGAAAATAAAAAGGTATCTAACGTACCAATTTATATAGTCCAGGGAAATTTAAATCATAACAGACGAAATTTATCTTTATTAACGAAAATACTTGATCAAACTTACAACCATGAGTTTATAATTAAACTTATAGGAAGAGGACATTTACCAGAACCATTAATAAAATATAAAAATAAAATAATATTAAAAGAAAATTTAAATTTTCTTGATTATCATAAAGAATTTCTAGATGGTTATTGTATATTACCTTTAATTACAAAACAATCACATCCACAATATTATACAAAAAAACTAACGTCTACTATTAGTTATGCGTTAGGGTATAAACTAAAAAGTATAATAGACAAAGACTTACAAAAAATTTATAATCTACCCGATGTAGAAATTTTCAATGATATAAATGATATAACAACCGCTTTTAAAAAAACATTAGAAGATTTTTACAAGTAATGAATTACATCCAAATATGTAATATACTATTTTATATTTAAAATAATATTTTTAACTACTTCTTTTTAACGATGCGCTTTTTAACATTCTTTACAGTAGATTTTGTCCCACCTTTTTGGATCGTTTCACGTAGAGTTTTATACTTTAGATACTCCTTTTTAAGGACGTCGAGTTCAGACAACCACATCTTCTCAAGTGAAGTCTTTTGTAGAATATCGAGTTCGGTTTCAGCGTCACTCTTATCTTTCATAATCTTGTCGACGTTTTCTTGGGTCACTGAATCCATAGGCATCTTAATCAAATATTTGAAATCTCCATCGATCTTTGCGAAATCCATTCCAGTCAAGAGAGCGTTCACCTCTTCCGACTTTTTGCGTCGAAGGTCGATAGAACCATCCAAATTCTTCTGAATATATATCGCACGGTTCGACAATTTCACAAGTCGGTTATTCAGGTCTTTAATTAGATGCTTCTTACGCTTACTATACATTTGTAGTCGGACTTCATAGAAGTCTTCGATAATATCCTCTACACTTTTATACTTTCGCAATTTACAGTCTTTATCAAACATATGCATGTTTGTGCTTGATATGCTCGATGTAAGTTTCAACATTTTCTCAATACCGTTGATACCTGTTACTGAATCCACTTTCGATTCGATGTCCGCAAGTTTACCACGAGGAAACACAACGGTGATGTCTATAATTACTTCTGTAGAGAGAGATGTGAAGTCGCGAATTGAAGGAGGAACTTTCTTACCCGACTTATCAGTTGTCCCGTCCGCGAGACCTTCTAGAAAACTAACATAGGGCATTGTCCATGAACCAATGGGTAGTTCGGTAATTCGGATTTTATCAGTGTCGATTTTCTCATACACACCTTTGCTCAAATATTTATTGGTATCGGTTTTCGTGACTGTTCCTTTGAACCCTTCATAGTAAGGTGTGAATTCTCCAACTGCCTTGGGGTCTTTTTTATTCATTTTTAGTTTGAGATAATCGATTAACTGAACTGGCGAGAAGGATGGAACGTTACAAGAGAACCCAGTTCCAATACCCGAAATTCCATTGACCAATGCGAATGGAATAATAGGAGCATAAAATTCGGGTTCAACTGGTGTTCCATCATCATCTAGATAGGTGAGAACATGGTCATCTGCTTCCGGAAAGATAGAACGCGTAATGGGATTTAGTTGAGTGAAGATATATCTCTCGGACGCACTATCATCACCGCCGTGAAGACGCGTTCCAAATTGTCCATTTGGTGAGAGTAGATTGATGTTATTTGAACCAACATAGTTTTGAGCCATATTCACAATCGCACCGTTAAGTGATGCTTCACCGTGATGATAAGCAGAGTGTTCTGATACATATCCTGAAAATTGGGCGACCTTAATTTCCGAGGTCAACTTACGTTTAAAACTCGAAAAGAGAATTTTTCGCAAAGAGATTTTAAGTCCGTCCACCATGTTCGGAATAGAACGTGCGCAATCATATGTCGAGAAATGAATCATCTCTCGGTCGATAAACTGTTCGTAATTCACCTTACTACTTGTTGTATCAAGATGTGCGTCTTTATCATAATTCTCCAACCATGTCTTTCGGTCATCTGGACGCTTTTTATTAAATACCTTATCGATCGTATCGTCACTCAAAGCACCTGTGTGAACGAAATCTACAATTTTCCGATTGGCGAAATATTCCTTGAATTCACTTGAAGTAGATGTACCGAGACCCTTAAAATATTTAATGGTCCATCCGTGTGCTCCACCTTCACCTAGGCTCTCTTTCCACGCACTGTATTCACCTTCATTGTAGAATAGTTTAACAGTTGCTCCCTTCTTTGCTCTCAAAATAGGTGTATTCATAAAGGAAATGAAACCGGGAATATGAACAAGAGATGCCCATTCACTATGAAATAGATTGATACAGAGACCCTTGATATGAGAACCGTCCAAATCCTGATCCGTCATAATCATAATCTTACCATATCGTAATTGTTTATGGACATCTTCAATTGACTGATATTCACACCCAGTTTCTAGACCTAGGATTTTCTTCATATCGGTAATCTCTTTATTGTCGGCGATTTTCTTGATTTGTTCACCACGCACATTAAGCAACTTACCCTTTAGAGGATAAATACCAATTGTATTTCGGTCATCACTCGACAATCCAGAAACAATACCAGACAATGCTGAAAGTCCCTCACACAAAATAAGAGTGCATTCAGATGATTTCACAGTTCCACTATTATTCGCGTCAATAAAGTTCGCAATACCACGCACATTGCGCGTTTTCGAACCGTCACTTTTCTTCGCCATTTTATTCTCCTTGGCCTCGGTCAAGGAACACGCGACATCCATAACCCCCATTTTAGCAACCCTCTCAATAAATCCATCTGTAACGACACAAGATGAACCAAATTTAGCAACAGGTGTATTCATATAATCTTTGGTCTGACTATCAAAGGAAGGATTTACTACATCACAACGCAAGAATAGCATAATTTGCTCTTTAATTGCGCTAGGAGATACCTTAATCTTTTTACGCTTTTCAATATAATCACAAAGTTTTCGGGTAATTTGACCCATAATATAATCGACGTGTTTTCCGCCCTTAAATGTGCAGATACCATTTACAAACGATACTTGAGTGAATTCATGGTTTGGTGCTAACGCAATNGCATATTCCCATCGTTCATCAGTAGTCTCATAAATACGCTTTGTCTCTCCTTTAGACCCAACATATCGGTCCACATATTGCTGGAAATTCTTAACGGGAACGAGTTCATCGTTGAAACCAACCTTTACACTTTTAATCGAATGGTCTGTAACGGCTGCGATATCATAGACACGCTTTTTAAAGAGGGCTACCATATTCGCATCCAACCCCTGAATACCAAGACGAGCATAATCGGGTTTAAACAATACTTTCGTATAAGGCTTTGATGATTTAGGAACTTTTGTAATAACAGGTTCTTCGATGACGTCGAGATTTCCCCTAAATTCTTGAACGTATTTTAGACCACGTCTATGGTCGACTGTTTCGATACGTCCATAAGTAGACCAAATAAGCGCTAGTTTAAATCCAAATCCGTTTTTACCACCGACAATACGTTTTTCACTCTTATCATAATTCGTAGAAGTGCGTAGATGTCCGAAAATTAGTTCGGGAATCCAAACGTCATATTCGGGATGCTTTGCGATATCAATACCATTTCCGTCATTCGACAAAATGATGGTTCCGTCCGCTTCCACATTCGCATTAATATACGAAACGAATTTTTTATCAAGAATCGGAGATTGAATCATACGCATTACGTGATCCCGGGCATTCACAATACCTTCATCAAATAGTTTATAAAGACCAGGGACATATTCCATATTTTTTTGAACAATTCGATTTGTCTCATCGTCATATACCCACATATCCGCCTCAACATTCTCAACAGAACCAATATACGTATCGGGATTGTCTAGAATATGCTGTTTGTCGGTTTTACGCTGATACTGTTTTGATAACTCGGCATCGGAATAATTACTCATTTTTGAATGATATTTAGATATATCGAATACTTTCTAATACAGTTCAATTTTATAACAATTTTTTTTCGTCGTATATTATATAAAAATGGATTGTGATTGTAATCGAAGTAAAAATTTAACAAATATAGATTACCCGGACGTAGCGAATAGAAGTCATTGTAATAAATGTGAAATAGAATGCGATGGACCACAAGGACCTAAAAATATGCCCATTTTTAATACAACATATGTGGGTAGGGCAACCAGACATCGTGCGAATCAGAGACTTTCTTATTACGACTGTTCAAAAAAACGGGGTGGTAAATGTGGAAATAAAAATGAATTCATTGGAACTTGTGTAGCAGGTCGTTGTGAAGTTGTTCCCAAAACATTGTCCCAGGTTCAGTATAAACATAATATCATAAAGCACGACCAAAATTATACAGGTGTTAGTAAGAAAATGGCGTATGGGCGTTATGCCCGAACCACCCCTGGACTTGAAACTTTTGCGAGTAAAAAAGTTACAAGTTTACAACCAAAAGTCACTGAAAAACTCACTTGTTTTACGGATTATTGGTGCGATTCACTATAAAATATCCATCTCCGCAGCAATTATCACACAAATCCCACGGCATCTTCTCATATCCCGTGGAATTACACATAACACATTTAATACCCTTACATGTTTCACAATATTTAACATCGTATTTTAGAAATCCTGTTCCGACACATTTATCACAACGTTTTTGGACGATAGAGCTTTGAGACATTTCTTTTTTATTTGTTATTATATGAATAATATTATATAATAATGAATCCCGAGATTATATGGTTTAAAGATTGTTCATACAATAATAAGCACTTAGTTGGGGGTAAGTGTAGTTCTCTTGGAGAGTTACATAAAATTGCGAAAAGAATAGGCTTTTCAATAGGCGATGGGTTTGCGTTAACCATTGATATGTACGACACTTTTATAGAATACAATGGATTAACCGCACAAATTGAAACCGACATAGCAAACATTAATGCTGATAATATCAAAGAACTTGAAGAAAAGTCCAAGAATTTACGTGATTTAATCGTAAATGGCGAGTTTTCGGAACATCATAAAGAAATCATCGCGGAATATTACAATAAATTATCGCAGATTTATACAGTTGATAATTTAGAAGTAGCGGTGCGTTCAAGTGCATTAGCCGAAGACTTACCAAACGCATCATTCGCAGGACAACACGATACATTTCTAAACGTTTCAGGAACAGACCATTTGTTAGAGTCGATTAAAGAGTGTTTCGCATCTCTATTTAACGGTCGTGCGGTTTCATATAGAAAAACCCATAATATTGCCCTTTCTGACGTTAAAATATCAGTCGCAATTCAAAAGATGATTCGTTCAGATATTGGTTCAGCAGGTGTAGCGTTTTCACTCGACCCAGAGACTGGGTATGATAAAGCAATCGTTATTAATTCCGCATTCGGTTTAGGTGAATTGGTCGTTTCAGGTGGTGTGAAACCAGATGAATTTATACTCGACAAACGTGTGTTGCGCGATATTGAAGCCGACCCCATTATTATTAAAAAGAAGGGTGATAAAAATACCAAAATCATATACGATACCGAAAAGGGTGGTATTAAAGAGGTAGAAACAAGTGAATACGAACGTCTAAATTACAGTATGACCAATAATCAAATTATTAGTTTAGGACGTTATCTACTTCAACTCGAAAAAAACTATTCGAAGCTATTAGGTAAACCCACAGCAGTAGATGTTGAATGGGCAATTGACGGCACAGACCATAATATGTATATTATTCAGACGCGTCCTGAAACAGTTCATAGTAATGATAGCGATATATTAAATATTCAAAATTATGTTTTAGATACAAAAGGTGATGTTTTATTAACGGGTGTGGCGGTTGGCGATAAAATCAGTAGTGGTAAACTAAAACTTATAAAAGATATTCACGATTGCGATGATTTCAATAAGGGTGATATTTTAGTCACTGAAATGACTACACCTGATTGGGAACCCATAATGAAGATTTCGTCTGGTATTATTACGGATAAAGGAGGACGCACGTGTCATGCTGCGATTGTCGCAAGAGAATTAGGATTAAACGCAGTGGTTGGCTGTGGTAATTCCACGAAAATACTTAAAGACGTAGAAGAAGTAACATTATCTTGCGCGGAAGGAGAAACTGGGTTTATCTATAACGGAATTTTGCCTTTTCACGTAGACAAATTGGCTTTAACCAAAAATCTAAAACTCCCTGTGAAAATGATGTTAAATGTAGGAAATCCCGAATGTGCGTTTGAGAATTCGTTAATTCCCAACAGTGGCGTTGGTTTAGCGCGTTTAGAATTCATTGTAAGTAATTACATCAAAATTCATCCTTTAGCATTATATCACTATCCAAATGTTCGCGAAGATGTTCGGGCTGAAATTTACAAGATAATCGGCAATTACGACAGTGGAAAATGGTATTATATCAAACGTTTAGCAAAAGGGATTGCTAAAATCGCTTCCGCTTTCTACCCGAATGATGTAATTGTGCGTTTGTCTGATTTCAAATCAAACGAATATCGTAACATGATTGGCGGTGAATTATATGAACCCGATGAAGAGAACCCAATGATCGGATGGAGAGGTGCGTCTAGATATTATTCCGATGATTATAAAGATGCGTTTCAACTGGAATGTGAGGCTATCCAGTATGCTCGGGATGTAATGAAAATGGACAATATTGTGGTAATGATTCCATTCTGTAGAACACCTGAAGAATGTAAATTAGTAATTGATACTATGGCGAAACACGGTCTCGTTAGAGGTGAGAATAAACTCCGCATCTTTCTAATGTGTGAAATTCCTTCGAATGTAATCGAAGCCGACCGTTTCAGTCCCATGTTAGACGGTGTTTCAATTGGAGGGAATGATCTGCTGCAACTTACACTGGGTGTAGATCGTGATAGTGAGAAAATCAGTTACCTTTCCGATAATAAAAACATAAGTTATCGTCGTATGATAAGTCAGGCTATTAAAACCTATAAGGATAATGGTGTGAAGGTAGGTTTCTGTGGTCAACAACCATCAGATAGTATTGAGTTTTGTAAATTCTTAATTGGAGAAAATATAGATTCTATTTCAGTAACCCCCGATTCTGCGTTAAAAACCATAGAAAATTTGGGAAATATATAGAGTAATTGTATAGATGGATAACGAAAATAGGTTTTCAGTATTATTATTAGAAAAGGATGTATTGGAATACAATCATTTTAAAGCGAAATATGAAGAATTTGACGCATTATCAAAAACAACGATACGAGGGTTTTTCTATAAAAACTATTATAAAGAACAAAAGATGTTCTGGTATAATAAATATATCAAAAAAATGAGTTATTTGGAAAAACGTTATCGAAAAACGAATATATATACCAAGTTTCATGAACAAATTGAGACGCCTTATCTATTAGACCAGGAACCGGTTGTTGCTACATTGGTAGAACCTTCCGCACCACCTATGAAATACGATTAACCATATATATTTTTTGTGTTTGGTAATATATCAGTTTTAACTATAGAATGGAAAAAACTGACTGTGAAAAGTTAACAAAAGAGATGCGTGAATGTGTGAGTGAAAACAAGGGGTCTCACAACTGTAAAGAAATTATAGAGAAATTTGAGACATTATGTATAGATTATACTAGTAATGTGGAAGATATTGAAAAATAAATATTATCATCAGAATAGATTAATTAAATATGTGCTTGAAATATATATTTAATGAAACGCGTTTATTGTGATGGTATTTTTGATTTGTTTCATTTTGGCCATTTAAACCATTTTAAAAAAATTATAACTTTGTTCTCGGAACCAATTATTTTAGTAGTCGGTGTAATTTCTGATAATATTGCTACAAATTACAAACGGAAACCAATTGTAGATGAATCCAGCCGTCTGAAAATTATAAAATCGTGTGTTTATGTGAATGATACATTTATTACAGATGAACTTATAATGACGGAAGAGTTTTTGACGAAATTTAATATTGATTTTGTTGTGCATGGGTTTACACCAGAGGATAGAATCAAACAAAGTGTTTTTTTTGAAATTCCGATTAAATTGGGTAAATTTATCGAATTAGATTATCATCAAGGAATATCGACAACCAATTTAATAAATCGAACAGTTACAACCCTAGATCAATCAGTTAGACATGAAGATATATACAATTTATTACAAGAACGGATGAATATAGAAAATAGTTCAATCGTTGGTGAATTTGGTTATGAAGATGATTTGTTATCAAAAATAAACCCTCATAATTATTATTGTATTGATATTAATAATAACAAACGTAACCATTTAAATTTATTTATATATTCGAATGAAAAAATGTTTAAATCCCATTTTTTTGATTATATTATTGTTAATAATTTTGAATTATGTAATGATTCGGAACAATTGTTAAATGAATTTTACCGTATTTGTGAAAAGGGAATATATATATCAAATATTAATAATAATAATATAGATCCTGATTTTTTTATCAAAAAGGGGTTTAATATAGTAAATAACAATACTTTATGCTATCAAGGTTATGACGCATTTAAAGAAATGATAATATGAAAAAGAGTAATAATAATTTTTGAATAATTCATAATATAAATAATGTTATATTATGGTTTTAGTTGTCTTGCGCCATGGACAATCAATATGGAATAAAGAAAATAGATTCACTGGTTTTATAGATGTAGAATTATCAGAAAAGGGAAAAGAAGAGGCACGATATGCGGGCGAATTATTAAAAGACATTCGTTTCGACCAAGTTTTTTCAAGTGATTTAATGCGTTCAAGAGATACCGCGAAAATAGCAACGCAACAAATCTATTATAATGGGATTATTCAACCCGTTGTAGATTTTAAAGAACGCGATTATGGTATTCTAACTGGTAATAATAAGTCAGATTTATTGGCGGTTCACGGAGAGGAAAAAATAAAAACATGGAGGCGTTCTTATTTAACAGGACCGCCTGATGGAGAGAACCTAGACGATGTAGTGAAGCGTGTTTCTAGGGGCTATGAAAATCGCGTGAAACCATTATTGAATTCTAAAAAAAATGTCTTAATTGTAGCCCACGGTAATAGTTTACGTGCATTATTTGTCCTTCTTGGACTTAAAACAGAAAAATCGATTGAAGAGTTTGAAATAAACACTGGTGTGCCTATTCTCCTTGATATCAAGAACAAGGATTATTCCTATGTAAATGAGTTTAGAATTGCTGCCCATCAAATCATCGATAGTAGGGGAAATCCAACAATAGAAGTTCAATGTTTAGATAAAAAGGGAAAAACTTTAGGAAAAGGTTCTAGTCCAAGTGGTGCGTCTTGTGGTTCTACTGAAGTTTGTGAATTACGTGATGGAGATAAGACTTTATTTCACGGAAAATCGGTATTCAACGCCGTATCTAAAATCGAAGAATTAAACAAAAAAATGATTTTAAATAAAACCACGATATTCGACATCTCGAACATAGACAAACAGTTCAATAAACTTGATAATACAGAGATGAAGACAAATTTTGGGGGTAATACAAGCACAGCCTTGAGTTTTTGTATGATGAATACCGCAGCCAATATGTTGGGTATAGAAATGTATGAATTTATTGCGAAACATTATGGATTTAAACCTCATCTTGGACTTCCTACATATAGTGTCCAAGAAATACCCGGATTACCCACACCACTAGTGAATATTATCAATGGAGGAAAGCATGGAGTGACTGAAGATTTGAAAATACAGGAGTTTATGATATTTGCGCGAAGTGATATAAGCACATCGAGTCAAATCCGTATTTATTGCGAGGTATATCATACATTAAAACGATTATTAGTAGAAAAATACGGAGAACAAGCAAAATCGATAGGAGACGAGGGAGGATTTTGTCCACCAATTTATAGTGCGGAAGAGGCATTATGTGTAATCGAAGAGGCAATTAAATGTTCTGGATATAATGTAGGAGAAGATGTCTTTATAGCACTTGATTGTGCTGCGAGTGAATTTTATGATGAAGTGTCCAAGAAATACGAAGTAGAAAAAGACCTATTTTTAACGGGTGAGGAATTGGTGAAATATTATGGGAAACTTATTAAACAACATCCTGCTTTAAAAAGCATAGAAGACGGTTTTCACGAAACAGATTATGAATCTTGGACACTATTCACCGAAATGTTTGGTAAAGAATTAATGATAGTAGGTGACGACTTATTTACTACGAACCCTCGATTAATAAAACAGGGGTTAGAAGAAAATGGGCAAATACACTTTTATTAAAGGTCAATCAAATTGGTACGATTACAGAATCTGTCCAAGGCGCTAGAATGTTATTAGATAATGGAAATGACGTTATTGTATCCCATCGTTCAGGAGAGACAAATCACGCATATATTGTAGATATTGCGATCGGCATAGGAGCGAAATATCTTAAAATAGGTAGTCCTTGTAGAGGAGAACGTGTAGAGAAATTCAATCGTTTATTAGAAATCGAACAAAAAATGTTACGTGATATGTAATTCATCTAATTACATTCTACACCATCATCGTCCATACATTTATTTTCTACACAACCACACGTTTTACCGTTTTTTGACTCTCTAAAATCACAGTCTTCATGATTACAATGGCCCATTCCTTCTGAAATTCCATTATTTTCAACAATAGGAAATGTGAAATATAAAATGGTGCTAAATATAAGAGCATGAATTAAAACAATAATCATTTTATTAAGTTTAAACGGCAATTTGATAATATTTCCTGGGATAAATATGTAAAAAAGGGAAAAAACATAAACAATAGTAATGACGTTCATTATATAGTATTATTCAGATAATAATAATAATACTATGTTAGATATGATAACAAAATATTTATAGTGTGATACAACAAAATAAACCAGATATAAACACAGTTACAATACAGAAAAAAGACATTAATGAACCATTCTTTTTATCAGGAATATATAGTTGATTATTTAATTCATTTACAGTAACATTTTGAATAGGAATAACTACTTTTCGATCGGGTCGAACGAACATATATACAATATATTTTTAATAGGTTTCCAATATAATATTTATATTGTTTCATTAAATTAATTACTTTAAGAATACGTATGATAAAACGATTATAATTGTACCAATTAACAATGATAATACATCTTTTCTAGTAAAAAAATTAATAATATCTGAAACATAAGACATAACAAATTCTCTTAATATAATTAATCCTATATGCGGACATTTAATTAGAAACCATTTGTCTGTGCGAGTATATGTTTTGGTAATACTTAATGATAATCCATCCGATTTCGCCGCATGCCACCACCATGGTGGGATGATTAAAGTATCTCCAGGTGATAATTCGACTTTATATATTTTTAGTTTTGTATGGTCAATATCTATAATATTATCCTTTAAAAAGTTAGATTTACATGTAAATAATCCCTCACATTCCAACGGATTATCATAATAATCAAACATATAAATAGTTTTCTTTCCATAAATTTGATTTAATACATAGTCATCACTCGTATGGATATGCGCTCCAGAACGACTATTGTTTCCAAAAAATAATAATATACCCTTATTTTTACGGTTTGTATCAATTGGTAGTGAGAAATTTTTCAAATCATTATGCTGTAATAAACTTACTATATCTATATCAGCAATAAAGTTATATGGTTTATTATTGTTTATGATATGTTCAGAAGCGTCATTGAATTTTTTTCGTTCATATTTTTTAACATCCGTTAATTCCATATCTCGGTATGTATCATATATATTTCAACTTCTAAACTAAAATTTCGGAGTTTATCTCTAAAAAACTCCGTAATACTATCTTGTTTAAAAATGGGCATATTACTGCACCCATCACGAATAACATATGGTTTGGAAAAATTATAATAATCGGGTAATTCATCAAATTTTTCGATTTCATCAATTTTTATATACATGGTTTAATATAATGTAACAATATGTTTTTAATATGCTATACGAAAGTAATGATAATTATTTATTAACAAGAATATAAATACTTAATTATTTATATTCATATGATGTTTGACCAGATTCACAATCAGTTGTTACAAGAACAAAAACTGCTCTATGAAGAAAAGATTGAACATATACGTCGAGTAAATGAAATATCGAAAGAAATAGAAAATATCGAATCAAAAATTGTGAGAAAATGTCTAGAATATCATGAAACACACGATTTTGTATATGAAAGAGAAGAAGGTATGTATGGTGAAAGTTTTCAAATATGTACTCGATGTGGTTTTACAAATTAGTTTTACACCCTTTACCATTTCAAACGCCGGTAAAACATTATTTCAATGTTTTTATTAATTCGTCAATATTGTCTAATTTGCTCTCTAATTCTGCTTTTAGTTGACATAAATAACGTGATGTTTGTATTTGATTATTACATCTAGCACACAATAAACATAAATATTTAATTGTTTGAGTTTCGTCCTTACGACATCTCGGTTTAATGTGACCCCATTGTAATTTTAAATACTTTTTCCCACTATCTTTTGGTTCATTCCAACAGTATTTACCACCTACATTTTTTCCAAAAGCACAAGTATTATTTTGATTTTTTAATAAATCTTTTACAAATTGTATCCTTTGTGGCTTTGTAAAAGATATCGTCATTTTTCTTAAATGTGGATAAAGTGTTTGTTGTAATCGATCTATTTCACTTTCCGGTATAGGTTCCCAATCATTTTCATCTCTAAAATGTGGAGGTGTTGACATATATATTATATAATATAAGTATTTTATATTATTTTTTTATAAGAATCGGCGTTTGAAATGTTAAAATGTGTAAAAACATCTAAACCTACCAAACCGTTATTTATAATATATTCGATTGATGCACCACCGCCAGTCGATATATGTGTAAAGTTATTTCTATATTTATTTACAAAA
>JGI20160J14292_10001998_pt1 | contig 16625 bp, 26 predicted proteins | sample COG_10_FD_14292 | JGI IMG/M metagenome (IMG submission 14292) | reverse complement strand
TGTGCAAATATCAGATACCTATTTCTGACGGTCTGTTCCGCATCTTTCTAACTTCGCCATAAATAGTAGAATACATGAGCAAAGACATTCAGGTTTCTTCAGAAGTTGGAACGCTTAAACGACTGATTATTCACAGTCCGGATGCAGGCATTGGCAAGATTGCTCCGCGTATGATGGAGGATTTGCTGTATGATGATATCGTATTCTTGGACAAAATGCGGGAGGAATACAATCAGTATTTGAGCGTATTACTTTGGTTTCTCGACCCAGATGTGATGATAAATCGCGATAAAAGCGATGCTGATTTCTTTAAACCTACTAAACCGGGCTATTTGAAATCTGACAAGGTGATGGATGCTGAATATTTGCTGATGCAAGTATTGCGAAATGATCTTGCCAAACAGTTATTGGTTTCTGCAGTTTGCGCCATGGAAAAGTGCGATTTTGAGACGCAAATGCTCCTGATGAAGATGGATGCAGAAACGCTTACACGAACTTTGATTTCTGGTGTTTGGATTTACGAAGAGGAAGAGGACTACCTCTTTGCTCCTATCCCAAATTTCATCTTTACTAGAGATATTGGCATTGTAATAAACGATCATTTACTGCTGATTAAAGCAGCTGAAAAGGGCCGAACCCGCGAAGCTTTGTTCATCAAATACATTGCTTATTTCAACCTGTTTGGAGATGAAGCCAAATGGGACGAATACAGTTTCTCAAACAAAGTAATTGAGTTGGAAGACAACGAATATTACTTCCTCACGGATTCGTTACAGAAAGAACAACAGGAAGTAAGTATCGAAGGTGGTGATGTAATGATGATTAGTCCGCGGCACTTGCTAGTTGGGCTGAGTGCGCGAACTACTCAAAATGCTATTCATCAGCTTACTACACAATTATTTAAGCGCAACTTGGTAGACAAAGTGTCTGTAGTAAACATTCCTGCCGAGCGCGCTTATATGCACATCGATACCATTTTCACAATGATAAAGCGGGATTCGTGGGTGGTTTACGCACCGTTTACCCGAGATGCCATCACTTTATCTAAAGAAGAAATTGACTTTAGACGCATGTTGGATGATGAGATGGAAACGCCTGAAGAGCAGGTTTATGTTACTCAGTTTATCCGTGAAGAAAAGCCAGATGGCTTTAAAGTAACTGTGAAAGAATTTGACTTTCTAGATGATTTACTGGCCGATGTAAGCAAGGGCGATTTTGGTTGCGAGAAAGTGAACATCATTCCTAATGGCAATGCAAAGTTTCCATTTACAGAGCGTGAACAATGGACGGATAGCTGCAACTTTCTTGCTATTCGCGAAGGTGTAATTATCGGCTATGACAGAAACACATATACCAATAAAACACTGCAAGACCGCGGGTTCAAAATTATTTGCGCCCAAGATTTTAATGAACAAATGGATGCAGGTGCAAAACTAGATGAGTTGATTACAGGTGATACGCTCATTACACTTCCTTCGGCAGAATTATCTCGCGCCCGTGGTGGCACGCATTGTATGAGCATGCCTTTGTTGCGCGAAGAAATTTAGACGATGGCAAAACAAAACACCTCTCACCTTTTGATGATTAGGCCAATTGCGTTTGAGTTGAATGAACAGACCGCATTAGACAACCATTATCAGCACGAAGTTGAAGGATTGAGTGATTCGCGAGCCCAATCGTTAGCGCTGCAGGAGTTTGATGATTTTGTTGACAAGCTTCGCAATGCAGGAGTTAATGTGATTGTGGTTAACGATACGCCTGAATCAAAAACTCCAGATTCTATTTTTCCTAATAACTGGATTTCGATGCACGGAAATGGTGCAGTTGTTCTTTATCCGATGTATGCACCAAACCGCAGAAAGGAAAGAAGAATGGATGTGCTAAACATTCTCACAGCCAACGGATTTAGGGTTGATGAGGTGATTGACCTCTCACCAGCCGAAAACGAAGAGCGCATTTTGGAAGGAACAGGAAGCCTGGTTCTCGATCACGAAAACAGCATTGCGTACGCCTGTCTGTCGCACCGCACCAATGAAGATGAACTGGTTAATTGGGCAAAGCTTACCAATTACAGCGTGGTTAGCTTTCATGCTTTGCAAGCTTTGGATGGTCAATTGCTGCCAATTTACCACACCAATGTAATGATGAGCGTTGGTCAGGAATTGGCCATCGTTTGTGCTGACAGCATCAAAGATGAGATGGAGCGCAAACTAGTGCTTGATTCCCTTACAGAAACAGGCAAAGAAATTATGCTGATATCTGAAGCTCAGAAGTCGAGCTTTGCAGGCAATATGTTGCAGGTTGTAAATGATAAGGACGAACGTATTATGGTAATGTCAAATCAAGCTTTCGAAAGTTTGAATGATGAACAGATTAGTACGATTGAAAAGACGAATCGTATTCTCCATAGTTCTTTAGAAACCATCGAAACCTTGGGTGGAGGAAGCGCGCGTTGTATGATGGCTGAAGTGTTTCTTCCTAAAGCAGACTAGAGGTTCATTTTTAACCCAACGCCATCATTGCCAAACGTAATTGGATTGCCATTCTCGCGGTCTGTGTGGGTTGAACCATTTTCCAGGTTGAGCACGCCACGTGGACAAACGGTTGAGCAGATACCGCAACCAACACATGAAGAACGAACGATATTCTCACCACGCTGTGCATAAGCCTGAACGTCAATTCCCATTTCGCAGTATGTGCTGCAATTACCACAGCTGATGCATTGACCTCCATTGGTTGTGATTCGGAACCGTGAGAAATACTTCTGAAGTAATCCAAGGTAGGCAGCCATCGGGCAACCAAACCGACACCAAACGCGTGTGCCTAAAAGCGGATAGAACCCTACTCCTACCACACCTGCAAATGCTTGTCCGATAAGGAACGCGTAAACTTTAGTAAGCGTATGAGAAATGCTTCCGAAAATGCCACCTTCCAAATAAGAATTGACCCAAAGTAAAATGGTCAAACCAATAATAAACAGAAGCACAGAATGAATCATCCAGCGTTCAATTTTCCATGCTTTCATGGTTTTATCGGAGAGCTGCCGAAACGGATCGCCAGCTGTATTTGCCAATCCTCCGCAACCGCAAACCCAACTGCAATACCAGCGTTTTCCGAAAAAATATGTGAGAATTGGCGTAGCAATAAACGTTAGAACGGCTGAAATAATCAGCATCCACACACCCAATGCACCATTTGAAAGCAATGCATCTACAGAATTGGGAAAAAGTATATCGTAATCTAAAGGCCAGAAGTAGCTGAAGTAATATTCAGGCTGGCTCATTGCTTTTAGAAACTGCGGAATCAAAAACGCAAAACCCAGCTGAAAGAACATGATGGAACACGTGCGAATAATTTGATAATTGGAATGACGGTATTTCAGTATCGCTCGAACACCCATAATCAGGATGGAAACAGTATACACAAACGAATATAAGAACCACCTGTCTGGTGCATGATTGAACAGCCCCCTACTAATTGGGTCAAATAGTAGGACAACTGGCGAGTCATTCCAGAGATCGTCAGAACCCCAATAAAGCACCACGTAAAACCCTGTAAGAAAAATACCAAAGGCCCAACCCCACAACCCACGATTGGTAAGACTTGATGTGAAAATGTGATTGTTTTGAACTCCAGCTGGTTTCTTCAGAATACTTCGAACCATATATACGCTCAGTCCTGCAGCCGAACCAACAAAACCGAGGTAGAAGAATAAAGCTGGGTCTTTAGCCGCGGGTCCAAACATTCCTACCAGCGTAAATAAGAAAGCCAATGCAAAAAGAGCAATACCCAATTTCTGAACGCCATCCAGACCAGGAGCATGCGGACTCGCTAACGATATGCTAAACCCTTCCTTGCTCATGCTGAAAGAGATTGAAATTGTGTCTGAACTTCTTTTTCAAACTTCTTGAAGAACTCAGGGTCGAAATTGGCGCTTCCTAAATTGGAAACAACCTCATCAATGGAAGCGCTATTTCGTAACCATTTGTCGCAAACATGATGTCTTAACCGAATGCCAAACGCGTTAAAACCTACTACCGATTTAGTAGCCGAATTGAAAACAATCCTCAACGAACGTATACCATCAATAGATTCCCAATACAAAGATTCTTCGCCTGTTATCGGTTGTGCAGAAACATACCCGTAAGTCTGATACTCTATATCAAAGAATTTGGCGGAATTATACCAGATACCTGCATTGTATTCGGTTGGTTGTCCACAAATAGTAGCTGCAACGGTTTCTCCCATCATTTTTCCTGTATACCAAACTGCTTCTATTGACCTCCTACTTGGTTGCGGCTTACGAAGTTCTGCACAATCTCCTAAAGCGTAAATATTAGGAATGCTTGTTCGTAAATGGGAATCAACCAAAATGCCTTTATTCGTTTCAATTCCAGAGTCTTTCAGAAATGAAATATTGGGGTGCACTCCAACTGTGAGCCCAACAAACTGACAAGGAATCTCCTCACCATCGCCAGTAACAACTGCTCTAACAGTTCCAATCTCATCCGAAAGAATCTCTTTGAGTTCCGTTTTCAAACGAAAATCCACATGATGCGACCGGATGTGTCGATTAATCATTTCGGACTCTTCCTTCGGAAGTACATTATTCCAAAAGCTGTCTTCTCTAATTAGAAACGTGACTGGAATTTGACGAGATAGTAGCATTTCAACCATCTCTATCCCAATCAGACCGCCACCAACCACAACTGCTCTTTCGATTCCATTGGTACTGGCTTCCATCAATTCTAGATCCTGATAATTGTACAGGCCTTGAACTCCTTTCAAATCCTGACCAGGCCAGCCAAACTTATTTGATGCAGAACCAGTAGCAATAATGAGTTCGTCATAGTTCATCTGTTCGCCAGAATCTAGCAAAACAGTATTAGAATCAGGGTTCACCTTAGAAACGTAAGCCCGTCTCAACTCAATCCGATTCTTTTCCCAAAACCAATCCTCGTATGGTTTGGTGTGCTCATATTTCATGTGTCCCATGTAAATATACATGAGCGCAGTGCGTGAGAAGAAATGATCGGTTTCAGCAGAAATAACGATGATGCGGTGATTGCTACGTTTTCGAATGTGCCGAGCTGCGGTAATTCCGGAAACTCCGTTACCGATGATAATTATGTTCTTCTCTTGCGTCATGCAGTATGTTTCAAAGCAACTGTTACTTTATAGCAAATGTTGTCCGTTGCCCGACTTGAGTACTCAAAGTAGTTGCAAATCACTAACAACAATTCCATCTTCGTCAGCATAGAGATATGTACCAGGCTTGAAATTAACCCCAGCAAAACGGACTTCAATATTCTCCTGCCCTTCGTTGCGTTTAACGCTTTTAGTTGGGTTGGTACCGAGCGCTTTTAGGCCAATTTCCATTTTTCCAATCTGTCTTGAATCTCGAATGCAACCAAAAACCACCAAACCACGCCAGTTATTCTGAATAGCTAAGGCAGCAATATTATCACCAACAAGTGCACAACGGAGTGAACCACCGCCATCAACTACAAGCACCTTTCCTGTTCCGTCCTTTTCTAATGCGGCACGAACCAGCGTATTGTCCTCAAAAACTTTTAGAGTATGAATTTCTCCTTCAAAGCGACCGATTGCCCCGAAATCTGAAAACATGGGTTCGGCTACTTGGAGCTTGTCAATATGTTTATCGCAAAGATCTGCTGTTGCATGCTGCATTTTAAACTACGTTTGGGTAATGCTTGAAAATAGCTAATTTGATCTTCGATGAAGAACGTATTCGGAATACTTGCTACAATAATCTTGTTAATAGGCTGTGTTCATACCACCACTGCACAAAAGGACAGTACAGCGTTCGACAATAGCTTGGGGGTTGAGGTTTCATATACAGGACTTTCTTACTTGGAAAGCGCGGTCGCTGGATTTCATATTACTTACACCATGAAAAAACATGCGGTTGCACTTGGTCCGCATATCGTTTACCACGACCTTTTTGATGGGCAGAGCGATTGGGCACGTCACGGAGTTTCTTTTAAGTATGAGTATTTCCCAATCAGAAGTAACCGATTGTTCGCTCCCTTTATTTTTTATGATTTGAATTATGGATTCATCAAATCACGTAGAGGCGTAATTGTAGATACGGACGATGGTTTAAACTCTTACGGAGCGGTACGTGAAGTAGTGAGTAATTCTATTGCGCATCATTTTGGAATTGGTACGCGTTGTAACTTCTACAAAGGATTCTATTTAAACTTGAGTGTAGGCGGTGGCCCAGCCACTTTCGGCCAATCTGTAAAGTTGCGCTCACTGCAAACTGCTTATTCCGATACGAAAGAACGCGAGCACCCTTTCAAGAATTACGAAACAGCTTTGATTTTCCGAATTGGCATCTCGTACCAAGTTGGGCTAAGCGAGTTGAAAAAAATGAAAGGGTGTTGCGATTAGTACGTAGCTGAATTTACTCCATAAAAAAACCCAACCTCTTTCGAGATTGGGGTTTTAAGTTTTGACTAAAGGAAAAGCTATTAAGCCTCTTTCTTCTCTTCGCCTTCTGCGCTATCGTCTTTCTTTTCTTCAGACTTTGGCTCTTCCACCTTCGCTTCTGGAGCTGGTGCTTCTTCAACCGTAGCTTCCGCTACAGGAGCCCCTTCAGTTTTTTTAGCTCCACCTCTTCTGCTTCTTCTAGCTTTCTTAGGCTTAGCTTCAGTGAGCAACAATTCGTTAAAGTCCACTAATTCAATCATGGCCATATCAGCACTATCACCCAAACGAGTTGCTAACTTAACGATACGCGTATAACCACCTGGTCTATCAGCAACCTTTGGAGATACTTCTCTGAAGAGCTCAGCAGTAGCAACTTTATCATTTAGGTAACTAAATACAACTCTCCTTGAGTGAGTAGCATCATCCTTAGACTTAGTGATAAGCGGCTCTATGTACATACGCAAAGCTTTCGCTTTTGCCACCGTGGTGGTAATTCGCTTATGAAGAATAAGGGAACTCGCCATGTTCGCCAACATAGCTCTTCTATGCCCCTTCTTTCTGCCTAAATGGTTAAAACCTTTTTTGTGTCTCATTACTGTTGTTCAACGTTCAAGATTTGAGAGTCAAAATGATTCCTCGCTACTTGAAGCTTGTAAATTAATCTTCGTCTAGTCTATATTTCGAAAGGTTCATTCCGAATGTTAGGTTCTTAGCATGAACCAAATCATCCAACTCCGTAAGAGATTTCTTACCGAAGTTTCTGAACTTCAACAAATCATTCTTATTGTACGAAACAAGGTCTCCCAATGTCTCTACATCAGCTGCTTTCAAACAGTTTAATGCTCTAACAGAAAGATCCATGTCAACCAATTTCGTCTTCAACAACTGACGCATGTATAACGCGCTTTCGTCAAATTCCTGCTCTGGCTTTTTAGCTTCTGTTTCCAACGTGATTTTCTCGTCAGAAAACAACATAAAGTGATGAATAAGAATCTTTGCAGCTTCTTTCAATGCATCTTTTGGATGAACTGAACCATCAGTAGTAATCTCCATCAACAATTTCTCGTAGTCGGTCTTTTGCTCAACTCGGAAGTTGTCAATAGAATACTTTACGTTTTTGATTGGAGTAAAAATCGCATCGATAGCAATTGTACCAACTGGTGCGCTTGCAGGCTTGTTCTCTTCAGCAGGAACATATCCGCGACCTTTGTCAATTGTCAATTCTAAGTTCAGCTTAACCGACTTCTCCATGTGACAGATCACATGATCTGGGTTCAACACCTGAAATCCTGTTAGAAACTTACCAATGTCTCCAGCAGTAAATTTATCTTGACCCGAAACGCTTACAGAAACACGCTCGTTTTCTTGCGTATCAATCTGACGCTTGAAACGAACTTGTTTCAAATTCAGAACAATTTCAGTTACATCTTCAACAACTCCATCAAGAGTTGAGAATTCGTGATCTGCTCCGTCAACTCGTAATGAGGTGATAGCAAAGCCTTCCAATGAGTTAAGAAGAATTCTTCTCAACGCGTTACCGATAGTGATACCGTAACCTGGTTCTAATGGGCGGAATTCAAATTCACCAACACGCTCATCAGAGTTGAGCATGATTACTTTATCAGGTTTTTGAAAATCAAGTATTGCCATGATTGTTTGTTGCCTTTTAGCAGTTATTACTTAGAATACAATTCAACAATGAGTTGCTCATTGATGTTTTCGGGGATATTTTCTCGAGTTGGGTAGTGCATAAATTCTCCTTCCATGTTGTCAGGATTCCAGCTCAACCATTCGCTATCGCAAGTGTTTGAAGCAAGTGACTCACTTACAACTTCGAGACTCTTTGACTTTTCGCGAACCGAGATTTTCTCTCCTGGCTTCATAGAACGTGAAGGAATATTACAAACCTCTCCATCAACACAAACGTGCCGATGAGACACCAACTGACGAGCTGCCGCTCTAGAGTTGGCTAATCCTAATCGGTACACTACATTGTCCAATCTTGCTTCGCAATACTGAAGAAGTACTTCACCAGTAATTCCTGATTTGCTAGATGCTTTCTTAAACAAGTTTTCGAATTGCTTTTCAAGCATTCCGTACGTGTACTTAGCTTTTTGCTTTTCCATCAACTGCACACCATAATCAGACTTCTTTCTTCTTCGTCTGTTATTTCCGTGAGCTCCTGGAGGATAGTTCTTCTTCTCTAAGTACTTGTCTGGTCCGTAGATAGCTTCTCCGAACTTACGTGCAATCTTTGATTTTGGTCCTGTATATCTGGCCATTTTCGCTTAAATAATGCGTGTATTAAACTCTTCTTTTCTTAGGCGGACGACATCCGTTATGCGGCTGTGGCGTCACATCAACAATCTCAGTTACTTCAATGCCATTAGCATGTAAGTTTCTAATAGCTGATTCACGACCACCTCCTGGTCCTTTCACAAATACCTTTACTTTTCTCAAACCTGCATCATATGCAACTTTTGCACAGTCAACAGCTGCTGTTTGAGCAGCATAAGGTGTATTCTTCTTAGAACCTCTAAACCCTTGCTTACCTGCAGAAGACCAAGAAATAACTTCGCCTTTAGTGTTTGTAAGAGAGATGATGATGTTGTTGAAAGTTGCACTGATGTGCGCTTCTCCAACCGCGTCAACCTTAACGGTTCTTTTTCTTCCTGTTTTTGATGTCTTAGCCATATCCTCGAATTATCGAAGTGTATTATTACTTGGTTACCTTCTTCTTGTTGGCAACTGTTTTTCTCTTTCCCTTTCTGGTTCTAGAGTTATTCTTTGTTCTCTGTCCGCGCAACGGAAGACCTGAACGATGACGAATTCCTCGGTAACAACCAATGTCCATCAATCTCTTAATGTTCATCTGAGTAACTGAACGAAGTTCGCCTTCAGTTTTGATTAGGCCGATAGCTTCACGAATAGCCGATTGTTCATCGTCATTCCATTCTTCAACCTTTTTGTCTCGGCTAATTTTAGCTCCATCCAAAATGTGCTGAGCTGTTACTCTACCAATCCCGTAGATATAGGTGAGTCCTATCTCACCTCTCTTGTTCTTTGGAAGATCTATTCCTGCAATTCTTGCCATGCTGTTCTTTCTATACTTATTCGTAAGACCGGATTAACCTTGTCTTTGCTTAAACCGTGGATTCTTCTTGTTAATTACATAAACTCGTCCTTTTCTCTTGACGATTTTGCAATCTTCACTTCTCTTCTTAACTGATGCTCTAACTTTCATCTCAGTACTATTTATACCTGTATGTAATACGTCCTTTTGTTAGGTCGTAAGGACTCATTTCAACCTTTACTTTATCTCCAGGAAGAATCTTGATGTAGAACATCCTCATCTTTCCAGAAATATGAGCAGTAATTACGTGCCCATTTTCCAACTCCACTCTGAACATGGCATTCGAAAGTGATTCGATTACCGTCCCATCTTGACTTATTGATGCTTGCTTCGCCATGTCTTTCTTATGCTGACATGCTCATTGAAGAGCGTCCTTTAATTCTTCCAGACTTCATCAATCCGTCATAGTGACGCATTAACAAGTGACTTTCAATTTGCTGTAATGTATCCAAAACAACACCTACCATAATCAATAGAGACGTTCCTCCATAGAACTGTGCAAACTGTGCATTCACTCCTGCAATCATTGCAAACGATGGAAGGATTGCGATAATTCCCAAGAAGATAGATCCAGGTAAAGTAATCCGTGACATGATATTGTCAATGTATTCTGCCGTTCTTTTTCCTGGCTTCACTCCTGGAATAAATCCACCGTTACGTTTCATGTCCTCAGCCATCTGATTTGGGTTGATGGTAATTGCAGTGTAGAAATAAGTAAACACGATAATCAGAATGAAGAATGTAATGTTGTAAGTCGGCCCCGTAAAGTCTGAGAATGCTGTTACAAACCAAGATGCGCTTTCACCAGCAAAACCTCCTAATGTAATTGGCACGAACATAATTGCTTGTGCAAAAATGATTGGCATTACACCAGCAGCATTCACTTTCAAAGGAATGTATTGACGTGTTCCTCCTTGTGGCAATGCCTGTCTTCCACTAATAGCTGCTCTTGCAACCTGTACTGGAATTCGTCTTGTTCCTTGAACCAATAGAATGGAAAGAACAATAACTAATAGTAGCACTACCATTTCGATAAGGAAGATGACCAAACCACCGCCACTCTGCTCCAATTTAGAGAAGAACTCTGCCATGAAAGAGAAAGGCAATGCTGCGATAATTCCTACCATGATAAGGAGTGAAATACCGTTTCCAATTCCTTTATCAGTAATACGCTCTCCTAGCCACATTACGAAAACCGTTCCTGTGATAAGAATCAACCATGCCGTAAACCAGAATAGACTTGGTGATGTCAAGAATGCATCTGTTGGTAGCTGAGACTGAAGGTTAGCAATGTAACCAGGCGCCTGACCTGCCGTGATGAGAATTGTCAGATAACGTGTATACTGAGCAATCTTCTTTCTTCCGCTTTCACCTTCTTTCTGCAATTTCTGCAAAGCAGGAACTGCCATACCAGCCAACTGCAACACAATGGATGCAGAGATATAAGGCATGATACCTAATGCAAAAATGGAAGCGTTTGAGAACGCTCCTCCAGAGAACATGTTTAACAGACCTAAGATACCATCCGAAGTTTGTGCCTGAAGTGCACCCAACTTAGCTGGGTCCAAACCTGGTAGCACTACGAAAGAACCTACTCTGTATATAAGAATGAAACCTAAGGTGTTGAGTATTCTCGTCCTTAAATCTTCAATCTTCCAGATGTTCTGAAGTGTATTTAAAAAATTCTTCATCTACTCTTATAGCGTAACAACTGTTCCTCCAGCTGCTTCGATTGCACTTACTGCTGTTTTCGAAAATCCGTGAGCTGTAACTTCCAATTTGGCTTTTAGCTCGCCTCTTCCCAATACTTTCACTAAATCCTTCTTACTCGCTAGGCCATTATCAACCAACAACTCCGGAGTAATAGCCGTCACCTTCTTCTCATCAGCTAATTTCTGAAGAGCGTCAAGATTGATTCCGTGATATTCCACTCTGAAAGGATTCTTAAACCCGAACTTAGGAACACGTCTTTGAAGTGGCATTTGTCCACCTTCAAAACCAATTTTTTTACTGTAACCAGAACGGGACTTTTGTCCTTTATGACCACGTGTTGAAGTTCCGCCTTTTCCGCTTCCTTCTCCTCGGCCAATACGCTTTCTACTTTTAGTAGAACCTGATGCTGGTGTTAAATTACTTAGACCCATCGTTCTAAATCCTTATCAATTACTTAATTACTTCTACCATGTGACTAACCTTAGCTACCATACCCAAGATTGCTGGGTTAGCTTCGTGTTCAACCACTTGATTTAACTTCTTTAGCCCTAGAGCCTGCAGCGTCTTCTTCTGCCTCGCTGGACGGTTGATTGCGCTTTTAACTTGTTTTACTTTGATAGTAGCCATTTGCTTTATCTCCTTAGACAGTTTACCCGTTGAATACTACGTCTAGTTTAACTCCTCTTTGATTAGATACCGCAATGGCATCCCTCATTTCACTCAATGCTAAGAAAGTTGCTTTCACAACGTTGTGCGGGTTTGAAGAGCCTTTTGACTTAGCTAATACATTTCTTACTCCTGCACTTTCCAATACCGCACGCATTGCACCGCCTGCAATTACACCCGTACCCAAAGAAGCTGGCTTCATGAATACTCTTGCACCGCAATACTTGTTTTCCTGAGCGTGAGGCACTGTTCCGTTAATGATTGGCACACGGATAAGATTCTTCTTAGCATCATCAATTCCTTTGGCGATTGCTTCAGTAACTTCTTTTGCTTTTCCAAGACCATGTCCAACAACACCGTTCTCATCTCCAACAACCACAATAGCTGAGAAGCTGAAAGTACGACCACCCTTAGTAACCTTAGTTACACGCTGAATACCAACAACGCGGTCTTTCAATTCAATATCAGTTGCTTTAACTTTTTTCATCTTTTCTATCGTAGTACAATTAGAACTTCAATCCGCCTTCTCTAGCTCCCTCCGCCAACGCTTTTACACGTCCATGATATAGGTAGCCATTTCTATCAAATACAACAGTTTCGATACCTGCTTCTGTAGCTCTTTCAGCGATTAGCTTACCAACTTTGGTAGCAATCTCAGTCTTGTTGGTCTTATCACCAGCAATTCCTTTGTCTGATGAAGATGCTGCAAGAACAGTCTTTCCTTCCAAGTCGTCAACAAGTTGAACGTAGATTTCCTTATTACTTCGGAAAACGGACATTCTTGGTCTTGCTGCTGAACCAGAAACTGTGCTTCTAATTCTTCTTTTAATTCGCGTTCTATTACTCTGAGTAGCCATATCTTTCTACTTATGCTTTTGCAGCTGACTTACCAGCTTTTCTTCTAATTTGTTCTCCAACGAAACGGATACCTTTTCCTTTGTACGGTTCAGGTTTTCTCATTGAACGAATTTTGGCAGCAACCTGTCCAATCAATTGCTTGTCGTGAGACTTTAACGTAATGATTGGGTTCTTACCACGCGCCATTTCGGTCAGAACTGTAATCTCATCTGGAAGCATGAAAACAACGTTGTGAGAGAATCCGAGCGAAAGCTCAAGTTGCTGTCCGTTGTTGTTAGCACGGTAACCAACACCAACGAGCTCAAGATTCTTTTCGAATCCTTTAGAAACGCCCTCAACCATGTTGCTCACAAGCGAACGATAAAGACCATGATAAGCCTTTGTCTGCTTCTGCTCATTTTGGCGAGCCAACTCTAATTTCCCGTCTTTCAACTCCAAAGTGATTGATTCATCAACTTTCTGAGTCAAAGTTCCTAAAGGACCTTTAACGGTAACTATGTTGCCTTCACCAATGGTTATCTCAACTCCTTGAGTTACTTCAACCGGTGCTAATCCTATCCTAGACATCGTTCTGTTTCTTTCTATTCTTAATGTACGTAGCAGATAACTTCTCCGCCAACGTTTAGTACTCTGGCTTCCTTATCTGTCATAACTCCTTTTGAAGTTGACACGATAGCCACGCCAAGTCCATTTAATACACGCGGAAGGTCCGCATAACCTGTGTATTTTCTAAGTCCGGGCTTACTAGCTCGTTCCAATCCTTTGATGGCGTTAACCTTCGTTTGTGGATTGTACTTAAGTGCAATTTTAATACTGCCTTGCACACCTTCGTCCTCAAACTTGTAGTTAAGGATATATCCTTTTTCAAAAAGGATTTTTGTGATGGCTTTCTTCAAGTTAGACGCTGGAATATCAACGATTTTGTGATTCGCTTGAATCGCATTTCTAACTCTTGTCAAATAATCTGCTACTGAATCTGTCATAATCTTTCGAATAAATCGCTTACCAACTTGCCTTTTTAACTCCAGGGATAAGACCAGCGTTGGCCATTTCTCTGAATTGGATTCTGCTAATTCCAAAATCTCTCATGTATCCTTTNGGACGACCAGTGATGCTACATCTGTTGTGCATTCTGATAGCGGCACTATTCTTAGGCATACGTGATAATGCTTGATAATCNCCTTCTGCCTTAAGCTTAGCTCGTTTGTCTGCATAACGCGCTACCATTGCGGCACGCTTACGCTCTCTTGCTTTCATTGATTCTTTAGCCATATCTTACTTTTTGAAAGGCATTCCGAACTCTTTCAATAGAGCGAGTCCTTCTTCGTTTGTTTTGGCTGATGTCACAAATGTGATATCCATACCAAGTATCTTATTTACTTTTTCAATATCAATCTCTGGGAAGATGATTTGCTCTGTGATTCCCAAGTTATAGTTTCCCATTCCATCAAATCCTTTCGGACTGATTCCTCGGAAATCTCTAACTCGTGGGAGAGCAACTGCTACCAGTCTTTCCAAGAATTCATACATCTTATCTCCTCGAAGCGTAACACGAGCACCAATAGGCATTCCTTTACGTAATTTGAAGTTTGAGATGTCTTTCTTAGACATAGACGATACGGCTTGCTGACCTGCGATAATACTCATGTCAGCCAAAGCTGCTTCAAGGACTTTCTTGTCCGCTACAGCCTGACCAAGTCCTTGGTTCAAACAGATTTTTTCAAGCTTCGGAACTTCCATTACACTTTTGTATTGGAACTTCTCCTTCAGTGCAGGAACGATGTCCGACTGATACTTTGCTTTAAGAGTTGGTATTGCTGTGCTCATCACTTAATTACTTCTCCCGTTTTCTTAGAATATCTGGCCAACTTTCCGTCAACCAATTTTCTTCCAGTTCGTGTTGTTTCTCCTGTTTTAGGATCAACCAACATCAAATTTGAAAGTTGGATTGTAGCTTCCTGTTCCACAATACCTCCATTAGGATGTGTTGCATTAGGCTTAGTGTGGCGTTTTACCATGTTCACACCTTCAACCAAAGCTCTGTTCTTAGTAGGATAAACCTCTAAAACTTTGCCTTCTTCTCCTTTAGACTCTCCCGAAATTACCTTTACGGTGTCGTCTTTCTTTATATGAAACTTTGCCATTGCTTTGCTTCTTTATATCAAAGCACCTCAGGTGCAAGTGATACAATCTTCATAAATGATTTATCTCTCAACTCACGAGCAACAGGTCCGAAAATCCTTGTTCCTCTCATCTCGCCAGTCGCGTTTAAAAGCACAACTGCGTTATCGTCAAAACGGATATAAGAACCGTCTTGCCTTCTTGTTTCCTTTTTGGTTCTTACTACAACCGCTTTAGAAACAGTTCCTTTTTTTGCACCTGCAGCAGGAGCAGCGTCTTTTACTGTAACAACGATAGTATCACCGATGCGAGCATAACGTTTTCTTGTTCCTCCAAGAACGCGAATGCAAAGAACTTCTTTAGCTCCACTATTGTCTGCGACCTTAAGTCTTGATTCTGTTTGTATCATGGCTTACTTCGCTTTTTCTAGGATTTCTACCAATCTCCAGTTCTTCAACTTACTCAATGGACGAGTTTCCATGATTCTTACAGTATCACCGATACCACAATCATTCTTCTCATCATGAGCGTGGAAGCTTTTAGACTTCTTAACGAACTTTCCGTACATCGGGTGCTTCACTTTACGCTCAACACTTACGGTAATGGTTTTATCCATCTTGTCGCTAACGACAACCCCGATTCTTTCCTTTCTAAGGTTTCTTGTTGCTGTATTCTCCATCTCAGCTTACTACTTTGCTTCTAGAAGTTCGTTCGGTCATTAACCTTGCGATTAGTCTTCGGGCATGTTTAAGTTCTTGCGGATTCTCAATCGGAGATACCGCGTGATTCATCTTCAATTTTGTAAGTTTCAATCGCTCTTCGGCCAATCGGTCCTCGAGCTCTTCACTTGACAATTCTTTTATTACTGCGTTTTCCATTATCCTCTAACTCTTAAGCTCCTGTGTAGTCTCTTCTCACAATAAACTTTGTGGCAATAGGTAGTTTTTGCGAAGCTAATCGAAGTGCCTCTTTGGCTGTTGCCATATCAACCCCTTCAATTTCAAACATTACGCAGCCTGGTTTGACAACCGCTACCCAATATTCTGGCGAACCTTTACCCTTACCCATCCTTACCTTCGGCTGGTTTCTTAGTAATTGGCTTGTCTGGAAAAATCTTAATCCAAACCTGTCCTTCTCTCTTCATGAAACGAGTTACTGCAATTCGAGCAGATTCAATCTGTCTAGCGGTAATCCATGCACCCGCTTCCGCTTTAATACCAAATGAGCCGAAGGCTAATTGGCTGCCACGATAGGCTAGCCCCTTCATCGGCATTTTGTGCATTTTACGGAACTTCGTCCTTTTTGGCTGTAGCATAACTAACTTGTTATTCCTGTTCTACCTAATAATTACTTTCTGTCTCTGTCTCGGCTATCTCTTCTTGCCAAACGCGCAGGCTTCTTGCTCTGAACATTTGCATTAGGAGCTAAATCTCTCTTGCCGTAAACCTCACCAAGCATAATCCAAACTTTGATTCCAATACGGCCATAGGTCGTATGTGCTTCAACGTTTGCATAGTCGATGTCTGCTCTGAATGTGTGCAAAGGAATTCTACCGTCCTTGTACATTTCAGACCTTGCCATCTCCGCTCCTCCTAGTCGTCCACCAACTTGAATTTTGATTCCTTCTGCTCCCATCCTCATGGTTGAAGCGACAGCCATCTTAACTGCTCTTCTAAAA
>JGI20160J14292_10001994_pt1 | contig 16650 bp, 11 predicted proteins | sample COG_10_FD_14292 | JGI IMG/M metagenome (IMG submission 14292) | reverse complement strand
TTATTGTATGTCTCGCCTGAGGCATGAATAGCTTTGCCGCTTATTTCTACTGCAACTCTTTCATTTTCGGCTGTTATGCCTGTAATGTTAAAAGTAATACCNGTAGGAAATGCAGAAAGAATATTTTGAGCAAAACTNANAACTTCTTNTTTNGTCCTNGTNCCNCCNATAGNATTATTGCCAGCAGTCCAAATAATTGATTCGTCTGTATAAAAATCTAAATATTNATCCGAACCTGTACTTAAAGCTTCAAAAAACTCTTTGGTAATTTNTTTATTTTGATCAGTTATTGNGCTCACAGCNCNATTNAATATTACTGATTAAGGCTTTTTAAAAGGCTCTTGCATGCAAAGAAAATAAGAATTGCAAAAGGTACACCTGTGACTATTACCGAAGTTTGCAATGCTCCTAAGCCGCCGCCAGCTAGAAGTACAACAGCAATTATCCCAAGAGATATCGCCCAAACAACTCTTAGAAGCATTGGCGGTTCATCCTGAGCTTTTTCATTGTTCGCTGCGGTTAACATTGAAGTAACCAAAGCACCTGAGTCTGAGGAGGTTACAAAAAACGTTAAGATAATAACAATTGATAGCCCCATTAAAATAGGTGAGTAAGGGAACTGTTCTAAAAATACAAACAGTGAGATTGTAATGTCATTATTTATTGCTGTACTCAAGGAATTTGGTTCCAGTAACTCTTGATGAAGAGCTGCGTTACCAAATATACCCATCCAAACAAATACAAGAATTGAGGGTATGACTACAACCCCTAATAGAAATTCTTGGATAGACCTACCGTAAGATATTCTAGCAATAAATAATCCAACAAAAGGCGACCATGCAAACCACCACGAATAATAAAATAGAGTCCAACCATTTTGCCAAGATGAATCCATGTAAGCCTGAGTATTGGTAGATAGGGCTAGTAGATTTTGAATGTAAGAACCTACATTTTGCAATAGACCGTCCACTATAAAACTTGTGGGTCCTGCTATAAAAACAATACTAAGCATTAACCCGCACAGGATCATGTTGAGCTGAGAAAGCCTCTTGATTCCAGTTTGCAAACCTAAAACCACACTTATTAATCCAAGTAGAGTAATAAAAGCAATAATCCAAACAGTAGTAAGAAAACTTTCTTCAAGCACCCCCATGTAACCAAGACCAGAATTGATTTGATTTGCTCCAAGCCCAAGAGAGGTCGCGATTCCAAAAATTGTTGCAATAATAGCGATAATATCCAGTGGAACTCTGCCCCATGCGTTTTGAGTTAGAGTGCCTGAGAAAAAAGAACTAACTCGAAAGGGTAAATTTTTATTAAAAGAAAAATATGCAAAGCACAAACCAACAACACCATATATTGCCCAACCATGAAAGCCCCAATGCAGATATGTAAGATTCATTGAAAGGTTTGCTTGATCCGAAAATGTAGCACCTTCTTGATGAATTGCATCTGAGCTTAAATGCATAATAGGCTCCGCTACTCCATAAAATAGCAAACCAATTCCCAAACCAGCACTAAAGAGCATTGCAATCCAGTTGATGTTTGAAAACTCAGGCTTTGCATCTGGCCCTCCAAGAATGAGGTTTTTGTGTTTACTAAANGCAAGATAAATAACAAAAACTAAAATAGCATTAGCCGCAAGAATGATTAACCATCCAAGGCTATTAGATAGTTGCTCTTGGATTCCTGAAAACAACTTATCAGCTTCGGTTAGGTTAAATAAAGTTATTCCAATAAACGCAGATATTAGAAATAGAGAGTATAAAAAGCGTTTGGGTGCGATATTTTTAAACATTAGCGGATAGTCTACTGAAGAAGTTAAAAAAATACGATAGCTTAAAAATAAAGGCTGTTTTTTTCATATTTACTTACAATTTTCCTTTTCAATTGTTATGGTCTAGGCATGTCTTTAAATAACTCGAGCTTGAGCTTGAGCAAAAACCAGCAAAATGGAAGCAGTTTCTACACCCGCTCTCACTTTGAAATCCAACTTTAAATAATTTTATCCCTTGGGGGGAACCATGATAAATACAATCAAGACCAACATTTTAAACAGATTAAACAAGACGTTTAGTAAAAAGACTTTAGATAAAGTCGGCAGCAGATCTGTATCAGCATTGTCTGCATTAGCCATTCTCAATGCCGCAGCATTCACTGGTTATATTGGGGCTCAGTCTCAAGCGACCATTGAAGAAGTTGTTGTCACCTCAAGGAAACGATCTGAAAGTCTGCAAGATGTTCCGCTTTCTGTTTCTGCTATAGGAGAAGAAACTCTTGAGCAAAAAGGAATTAATGTCTTTGAAGATTACTTAATGCAATTACCTGGCGTTACAGCCGGTGGATCAGGCCCAGGTCAAAGCACCATCTACATTAGAGGTCTTGCATCTACTACTCCCAACCTTACTACTGCAGGTGTTGCTGGTTTAGCACCTAACGTTGCTTTTTACCTTGACGAACAACCATTGGGCCAACCAGGCAGAAACTTAGATGTATATGCAGCTGATATGGCGCGTATCGAGGTCCTATCTGGACCACAAGGGACTCTATTTGGTGCTAGCTCACAAGCCGGTGTTGTTAGAATGATTACTAACAAACCTGTCATAGGCGAATCATCAAGCAGCTTAGAAGTTGAAATGAGAGCTATGGCTGAAGGCGATACCGGTAATAAGTTTGAATATGTAAATAACATTCCTATGGGCGAAAGCACAGCATTGAGATTTGTTGCTTACAGAGACCAAAGAGGTGGTTACATTGATCAAGTTGGTGGAACACTTACTGCTGCTTCATCTGCACGTTTTAGAGCTGGTGGAACTGTTAGACAAAACGGCCTACCTGTTTCTTCATCAAGAGCGGGCTTCCAAGCTGGCGCAGATCTTTCTAATGCTACGCTTTTAAGCGCCCTTGCAATTGTTAAAGAAAATGCCAATGAATCTACTTATGAAGGATTCAGAGCAAGTATTAAGCATGAGATTAATGATGAGTGGGATGCTTTGGTAACTGTTGCAACTCAAACTATTGATGCTGATGGTGTGTTTTTTGTAGATCCTACTTTGGGTGACTTAGAAATCCAAAGATACACTGATGATTCTATTGAAGATGAATACGACAACATGAGCTTAACTCTTACTGGTTCTATTGGTGATCTTGAAGTTGTTTATACTGGCGCATACACAGATAGAACTTCAGATCAAAATGTAGATTACACTGACTATCTATTTGTTGGCCAATATCTCCCATACTACATTTGTGACTATTACGTAACTTATACATCAAATGCTCCTGGCAATGTCCCAACTGGAACATGTGGTGCTCCAAACTTATTGGTTGATTCAACAACAAATACGGAAGTGCAGACGCATGAATTACGAATTAGCGGTGCAATAAACGACACTACGAGTTTTACAGCTGGTGCATTTATGAGTGATCTCGAATTAACTGAGTTGAACCTCTTTAATTACCCAGGTTCAGTCGGTAATGATATTACCTATGCTGCAAACTATGCTTTGACTGATACTTCAGTCTCTGGATCAATAAATAATGCAAGTCCTGGCTGGTTCTCGGCAGGACCATATAGCGAGCCGGTAATATTCTTCAACGATATTAGAAGAACTGACAAGCAACAAGGTATCTTTGGTGAGGTTAGTATGGACGTGTCAGAAACATCCGAACTTACTGTAGGTGCTCGATGGTATGACATTGAAGTTGATTTTGAGGGAAGTGCTAACTCATCATTTTATAATGGGTTTGGAGCGCCTGATACTCAGCAATTTGGCTCAAATTTATCAGCTCAATATGCACCAGGAAATGCTAACGGGTATCCTGATACAGCGAAAAGTGATGGGGTTATTGGAAAAATAACCTATTCTTGGAATCCATCTGAAGATCTTATGTATTATGTAACTTGGTCAGAAGGCTTTAGACCAGGGCTACTAAATAGACCGGTTGGGTCATCTAATGCGGCTGGAACATACACCGTTAAGCCTGAAGTTAAGTCTGATGAAGTAACCAACTATGAGTTTGGTTGGAAAGCTGTTCTTGCTGATGGGCAACTCAGATTTAATGGTAGTGCATTCATGGTTGATGTTAGCGGCCTTCAAACAACCGTCTTTGATCCGAGTATTGTGAACTTATTCTTCTCAGACAATGCAGCGGATGCTGAAATCATGGGTCTTGAAGGAGACTTTATTTACTATCCTGATTTAGATGGCTGGATGGTATCTGGTGCTTTCTCTCTATTAAGCACAGAGATTACCAAAAGCTTAGTTCCTACAGACGATATTAAAGTTGGATCTGATTTAGCTTTTGCTCCAGGCATACAGGGCAACCTAGCTGCTAGAAAAGAATGGGCAATGGCTTCTGGTAATACTGGGCATTATCAAGCTCAGTTAACATGGTCTGATGATAGTTATTCCGATGTTATGGAACCTAATAAAGCTATTCAAGATAGCTATAGCTTTATTAATATGCGCGCTGGAATAAGTAACGATTCCTGGATGGCTGAAGTCTACATAGATAACATTACTGATGAAAGAGCTGAAATCAATAATACTTTTATTTTTGACAGACAGCGAGTGGGAATAATAAGACCAACTACCGTAGGTCTTAGATTTAAGCGACACTTTAACTAATCTAGGTTTTAAGTAATAAAAAAGGGAGCTCAAGCTCCCTTTTTTATTTTTATAAAGGAATATTATTTATTATTTTTGTTAAAATATTACTCAAATGAAAGAAGATAAATTTAATGCAGATGAAGCTACTCTCTCAGTAGATTTAAGCGAAGCCACTCAAGCNGTTAAGGACAATAGATTTGAAGATGCTCTCATGCTATTTGAAATAATCCTGAAGGATCATCCCAATCACATTGATGGCTTATACCTTNCATCTGTTTCATCAAGGTATTTAAAAAAATTCGATGATGCAAAAAAATATATTGAACGTTTATTGACGAATGCTCCTGATATGGGCCGGGCATATCAAGAACTGGGTCACATCAATCGNGATATGGGAAACGAAGAGCAAGCAGTTATTCATTACAGACAAGCTTGTGAACTCAATCCAGCTTTNCTGGCGTCATGGAATTCTTTGTANCAATATTTTGTTAAAAGTAAAAATAAACCTGCTGCTGANCATGCTCTGAATCAAATTGAGAAACGAAAATCTCTTCCAAATGCATTGTTATACATAGACCAAATACTTAACGAGGGTAGATTGGGCTTGGCTGAGACNAAAATTAGAGCCTTTCTTAAAAAGAATCCTACACATACCTACGCAATGTCACTCTTATCTGAAATTGCCAATCGATTAGGTTACTTTGATGATGCNGAATTTTTGCTCGAAAAAGCTGTTGAGTTTAAGCCCAATGATGGTGATCTAAGAATGCAATATGCTTCAATTCTTAGGAAAAAACAAAAATTTACCAAGACCATGGAGCAAGTCAACATTCTGTGTGATCAATACCCAGATAATCTAACCTATCAAGCTCATAAAGCCAGTGAAATTATGCAAAATGGAGACCATGAGACAGCAATCACATTGTTTGACGATATTCTTGATAAGAACCCGTATAATTTCAGCACGCATACATCAAAAGGGCATGCACAAAAGACTCTTGGAAAGACGGATCAAGCAATAAATAGCTATCAATCAGCCTATAAAATTAAACCAGATCACGGGGAGTCTTTCTTCTCATTGGCAAATTTAAAAACCTATTCTTTCACCTCTGATGAATTGAATAGCATGAGAGAGCAGGTTAAGAGAGTGGATTTATCATTAAGAGATAAAGCATATTTCCATTTTGCTCTTGCTCAAGGCTGCGAATCAATTGGTGAATTTGATGAGGCTTTTTTTCACCTAGAAACAGGTAATAAAATTAAAAATGACCAGAGTAAATATTCCATAGAAAGAATGGATGCAGAGCTACAAGCTCAGATAGATGTTTGTGACGAAGATTTTTTTCAAGACCTTGGTGCCGGTGGGCACTTAACCAAAGATCCAATATTTATATTAGGACTCCCAAGAGCTGGCTCAACACTTATTGAACAAATCTTAGCATCGCATTCTATGATTGATGGAACCTTGGAGCTGCCTAATATTCTGTCTATAGCGCAAAGCCTTCGAGGTGGAGATATTTATGGCAAGCTGGGTAACTATCCAAAGAGCTTGAAGACATTGACGCTCGAGCAAAGAGAGGCTTTCGGGAAGAGTTTCATTGAAGATACTAGGATACACAGAAAAGATGCGCCCATGTTTACAGATAAGATGCCTAATAATTTCAGGCATATTGGCTTAATTCATTTGATGATGCCAAATGCAAAAATTATAGATGCAAGAAGATACCCTTTAGATTGCTGCTTTAGTATGTTCAAGCAACTTTTTGCTCAAGGACAAGAATTCTCATATGGTCTTGCAGAAGCTGGTAGTTATTACAACAGCTATATTAAGTTAATGGATCACTGGGACAAGGTGCTACCAAATAAGATCTTAAGGGTTAACAACGAAGACGTTATTGATGATCTTGAGGGGCAGGTAAAGAGAATGCTCGACTATTTAGAGCTACCCTTTGAGGAAGAATGTATTTCATTTCATAAAACCAACCGATCAGTCAGAACTGCAAGCTCTGAGCAGGTCCGAAGACCTGTGAATAAAGATGGCATGGGTCGATGGAAGCCCTATGCTAAAAACCTTAAACCTTTATTAGAAAGTTTAGATAAAAATCTATTAACGTCAGAAGACATCTCTATAATTAAATAGTCTCTCTTAAAAAACTAGCGCTATAAATACCATGAAAAATTTATCCACCACAAGCTTGCCCAAAAAATATATTGAGGTTCTTGGAAAGCAAATGGCTTATTGTGAAATCGGCGAGGGCGATCCGATAATCTTTCAACACGGTAATCCTACTTCTTCATATCTTTGGCGAAATGTCATGCCTCACCTAGAGGCTCAAGGTCGCTGTATAGCGATTGATTTAATTGGTATGGGAGATAGCGATAAACTTGAAGATGCGGGCAATAACACCTATTCATTTGAAGTTCAAAAAAAGTACTTTGATGCTTGTTTAAAAGCTCTAAATATTACCGAAGATATTACCTTGGTTATTCATGATTGGGGTTCTGCGCTAGGCTTCACTTGGGCCAATGAAAATCCAGAAAAAGTTAAAGCAATTGCTTATATGGAAGGGATAGTCAGGCCTTTGCAATGGGATGAGTGGAGCAAAGATGCCAAGGGAATTTTTCAAGGTTTTCGTTCAGATGCTGGAGAAGAGATGATATTAAAGAAAAATTTATTTATTGAGGCCGTTCTTCCAGGATCTATTCTTAGAGATTTAAATGACGAAGAAATGAATGAATACAGAAGACCATTTCAGGATGAAGCTGATAGGCGCCCAACCCTTGATTGGCCAAGACAAATTCCATTAGATAATGAGCCCAAGGCAGTAGTTGATATAGTTCAAAGCTATGCAGATTGGATGGAGAAAAATGAAATTCCAAAACTTTTTATTAATGCTGAGCCTGGAGCAATCCTTGTTGGTTCTCAGAGAGATTTTTGCAGAACATGGAAAAATCAAACCGAAGTAACCGTAAAGGGCAGCCACTTTATTCAAGAGGATTCACCGCATGAGATAGGCGAAGCCATCAAAGAATGGCTTGGATTAATACCACGAAAAATTTAGTATAATATTTGCTTAAATTTATATAAGCAGAGCTACCACATTAATATTATTGCAGTTGAGAATCTCCTCAAAATCTATCCTGATCCTGAGAATCCCAAAGTATTTTTTAATGCTGTTGATGGTATTAGCTTCCACATTAAAGCTGGAGAAGTATATGGGTTGCTAGGTCCCAATGGAGCAGGCAAGACCTCTACACTTGAAATGCTGGAGGGAATGAATGACATCGATGGAGGCTCAGCCACTATCAACGGGTTGAATGTTAGTCAAAATAGCTATGAAGTAAAAAAAATAATTGGCGTGCAGCTCCAAGCTAATGAGTACTTTGATCGGCTGAACTTAAAAGAGCTGCTCATTTTATTTGGTAAGTTATATTCTCAAGAAATTGATCCCATTACACTGCTGGAAGGAGTTAACCTAGCAGAAAAGGCAAATGCAAAGCCTGAAGAACTATCCGGCGGACAAAAACAAAGATTTTCAATTGCTTGTGCTTTAGTGAATAATCCAAAAGTACTTTTTTTAGATGAGCCAACTACTGGTCTTGACCCTCAGGCTAAAAGAAATCTGTGGCAACTAATTAGAGACTTAAACTCAGATGGCATGACCATAGTGCTGACTACTCACAACATGGAAGAAGCAGAGTATTTATGTGACCGCATTGCAATTATGGATCAAGGCAAGATTGTTGCTGAGGATACGCCGCAAAATCTTATTTTAAAATATGCACCGGAACCGCCTCAAGCTGCATTGCATGGAAACATAGAAGATGTTTTTCTTGCCTTAACAGGCCATGAGCTAAGAGATTAAATGTTTACTTCAGCTCAATTACATCTTGCCAAAGTTTTTCTAAAAATTTTTTTGCGTAACAGGCAATCTATCTTTTTCTCAATGCTTTTTCCTCTTATCTTTACGGGTGTATTTTTCTTCTCTGGAGGTCCTTCAGATCCAATAAAACTTGGGTTGGTAAACATGTCTCAAAGTTCTATTGCCAGTCAATTTTCTGACTTGGTCATTGCAGAGCCTTCTTTTAATGTTACTAAAGGGAGCCTTATTGAATTAAGAGAAGAGCTAATTATTGGCGATCAAACTGCAATTATTCTTATCCCTGAGGACTTTACATTTATCGAGGGCTCAAGCCAGCTCAGCTTAATTTTGGATGCCTCCCAAGTTAGGCAAGCTAGCTCGATTCAAGAAACGTTAGAAAATTCCCTGCTTGCCATTGAAAGAGATGTTCGAGGGATAAAACCAATGTTTAATTTGGTTGTTGAAGATGTTCAGGCTCGACCTCAACGTTACATAGATTTTTTGCTCCCAGGAATACTGGCCTACATGCTGATGAATCTTTGCATTGCTGGCAGCGGATTTAATATTGTTGAATACAGGAGACGGGGTATTTTAAAGCGACTCTTTGTAACTCCGATTCAACCCAAAGATTTTATTGTGGCAATTATTTTATCTCGCATGGTTATCGTCTTAACACAAATTTCTGTCATGCTTGGCTTAGCAATTATGCTCTTAGATATCAATGTAGTGGGGGGACTTCCTTCACTTTATGGGATGGTAATTCTTGGAACTTTTATTTTTCTTTGCATAGGATTTTTTCTCGGGAGCCTGGCTAAAACTCAAGAAGCTATTCAACCAATTGTTGCTCTGACTTCATTCCCACAGCTCATTCTCTCAGGTGTATTCTTTCCAATTAGCTCAATGCATGAATTCATTCAACCAATTGCTCATGTGCTTCCACTGAGTGTAGTTGTATCAGGGCTTCGAAGTATTACCAATGATGGTATGGCCTTATTAACGCTCAATTCCACAACCGTTGGTGTGGGTATTTGGATGAGCATTAGTTTTTTTGTGGCTATTAAATACTTTGTTTGGAAAGAAGTTGCTAACTAAAGAAGTGATAAAATATCCTTATGAGCTTTAGCAGCAAAGGTAAGTTCCAAAATGAAAATGAGATAGCAAAAATTTTGCTTTCTAAATCATCCTTTCTTGAAAATCCAGCTATCACTCAAAATACTGAATTGCTTATTCAGTTATGTAGAAACAACACAAAGCAACGAACAAAGCTTGATGTTTTTATGAAGGAATATGGGCTATCGAATGCTGAAGGTATTGCTTTAATGTGCTTAGCTGAATCATTGATGCGAATACCTGATAATGCAACAAGAGATAGTTTAATCAATGAAAAGCTTACTTCGGCCAGTTGGTCAGAGCACCTGGGGAGAGCTGAAAGCTTTCTTGTGAATTCAGCAACATGGGGCCTAGAGTTTTCTAAAAAGTTTTTACAAGCTTCATCTAGTTCCAGTAATTTTTGGCTTATTTCTCTCAGCAAGAAAATAGGGGAAGCATCCATAAGAGAGGCGGTAAAAATTGCAATGCAAATTTTGAGCAAAGAATTTGTTTGCGCACAAGACATCAAAGAATTAGAAAACTCCTCTTGGCTAAAATCTCATCGATGTTCATTTGACATGTTGGGTGAGGCTTCTAGACATCAATTTCAATCAGATGCTTATTTTGAGTCTTATCTTGAAGCTATAAACTCTATTGGTCACATCAACAGTACCCACAATCTTTCGAATGGAATCTCGATTAAATTATCTGCTTTATATTCTAAATATGATGCTTTGCATCAAAGAGAGGTTAAAGGCTTTTTGCTGCCAAGGGTGAGAGACTTAGTCATTGAGGCTGCTGCACAAGATGTTCCAGTAACGATTGATGCAGAAGAGCAAGATAGGCTCTCATTAAGCTTATCGATCATCGCAGAGCTAGCTTTGGATCCTTTAATAAAAGATTGGCCTAAACTGGGTTTGGCAGTGCAGGCTTACGGCAAAAGATCACCTCAAGTCATTGATCATCTTGCTCAGCTAGTCCAGCAAAGAGAAACAATGCATGTGAGGCTTGTGAAAGGTGCATATTGGGATTATGAAATTAAAAATGCTCAAGTAAAAGGCTTGAATGGCTACCCAGTTTTTACTAACAAAAAACTCACGGATATTAATTACTTAGTCACGGCCAAGCAACTAATAGAGACTCCGAATCTTGAAGCAAGTTTTGCCACTCACAATGCTCATACAATCTCAGCAATTGCTAGCCTAGCTCAGGATAAGATGGAGCAAGTAGAGTTTCAAAGACTCTATGGCATGGGGGAGGTTCTCTATTCAGCATGTGAAGAGGTCTTCGATAACTTTAGTCAAAGCAGTATTTACTGCCCAATAGGAAAACATAAAGAGTTATTACCTTATTTGGTGAGAAGGTTATTGGAAAACGGAGCGAACAGCTCTTTTATTAACCAATATCTTAGCAATGAGATTCCAGCAAGCGATCTATCATTTAATCCAGCTGCCGCAATACAAGATCAGCTAGATCATAAGAAGCTTTCAAATCTTCCATTGCCAACTGACATCTATTTATCAAGACAAAATTCTCACGGCCTAGATTTAAGTGAGCCAGAATTTTGTGAGAGTCTAACTCAAGATTTAATAGCCTTTAATAAAGATAGAATTCAGGCTTCAGCACTAAGTTCATTGAAAGTTAATTCACTGGAAAAGAAAGATATTTTATCAAAATGCAATCAATCAAATATCGGCTTGGTTCATTTTTCTGATCCCGCTGCCGTTGCAAGTCTATCCTTTCAAATATCTCTAGAGTGGATGAATGCTTCCTTAGATCATCGAGCACTTGTATTGAATGAGGTTGCTAACTCCATTGAGGCTGACTCTTTACAGTTTATTTATTTATTAATGCATGAGGCTGGTAAAACTATTCAGGATGCGCATGATGAGATAAGAGAGGCTGTTGATTTTCTTAGATACTATGCTCAACAATCGGCTTCACTGAATTCTCAATCTTCGCAATTAGGTCCAACCGGCGAAGACAATATATTGGAATATTGCCCTAAAGGATTAGTTGCATGCATTAGTCCATGGAATTTTTCTCTTGCAATAACTTTAGGGCAAATTGCCGCAGCTCTTGTCACCGGGAACACAGTTATTGCCAAGGCATCAGAAGAGACTCCATTGATAGCTTACAAAGCTATCAGTTTATTTTTTGATCATGGGTTGCCCAAAGACGCTCTTCATCTTTTGCTGGGAAATGGAGAGTTGGGACAAGCCATTATTTCCTCTCAAGCCATAGATTTAGTTGTCTTTACAGGGTCATTGAAGACCGCAAAAAGCATTCACAATAATCTATCTGCTAAGCCTGGCAAGATTGTTCCTTTAATTGCAGAAACTGGAGGCTTGAATTCAATGGTTGTGGATTCTAGCGCTCTCATAGAGCGTGCATGTGATGACATTATGAGATCTGCATTTAATTCAGCAGGGCAAAGGTGCTCAGCATTAAGGTTATTGTTGGTGCACGAAACAATTTATGGAGAACTTATCTCTATGCTGAAAGGCATGATGAATGAATTTATCATTGGAAACCCGACGGATCCAAGTGTAGACATGGGACCCATGATCTCGCTTGAAGCAGCTCAAGAGCTATATGATTATCTAGATGAATCTGATGCTGCAAGACTGGAAATTTTTCAACCACAAGCCTCAACCGAACTTGGAAAACAGTGGTTTCCACCAACTCTCATTGAACTCAAGTCAATTGACACACTAAATGAAGAAAAATTTGGTCCTATTTTACATGTGATGCAATTCAAAGAAGAAACTCTAGACAGCACTCTGACTCAAATTGAAGCTAAAGGCTTTGGGTTAACTTTTGGTATCCATACAAGAATAGACGAAAAAGCTATTCATGCATCAAAGCTTATTTCAGCAGGTAATACTTACATTAATAGAGATATTATTGGTGCAATCGTCGAAAGTCAGCCATTTGGAGGTAAAAATCTTTCAGGAACTGGATTTAAAGCGGGCGGCCCAAATTACTTAATCCAATTTGTTGATGAGAGAACCATTTCTGTTAATACAGTTGCCATTGGCGGCAATGCAGAGCTGCTTAATCAAGCCAGCGAGGATATTACTTAATTTAATTGACAATTTGTGTTTTAGCACGCTGTAACATCTAATGAAACAAACCTTATAGCCATAGGGCTAGCTCAATAATTTTTTTAAAAAATATTAGGTAAAAAGTAAAAACTGCGGTATAAATGTCTCGTTATTGTAAATAGTTACAATTTACATTTATCACTTAGGAGATAAACATGTTAAATAAATTTATGTGGACTGCTTCAAAGCTCTCCATTACAACCCTAATTGCTGTTGGCTCAATGCTCTCAGTTGGCTCATTTGCTCAAGACAATGAATATGTCGAAGAAGTTGTTAGCATTGGTACTCGTGGAAAACCTAGATCTGTATCTAGCTCCCCAGTTCCTGTTGACGTGCTAAGTTCTGAAGATATTAGCAAAACTGGTACAGATGATCTTTTGTTGCAGCTTCAAGGAAGTGTGCCTTCATTGAATGTCCATCTCCAGCCAATTAGTGATGCAGCAAGTATGATTCGCCCTGCAAACTTAAGAGGTTTGTCAGCTGATAGTACATTGATTACGGTTAATGGAAAAAGACGTCATCATGCTTCAGTTATTGCCTTCCAAGGCGGTGGAGTAAATGATGGTTCCCAGGGTGCAGATATTTCTGTTATCCCAGCTATTGCACTTAAAAGAGTTGAAGTCCTAAGAGACGGCGCTTCAGCACAATATGGTTCTGATGCTATAGCAGGAGTCATTAACTTTGTTCTGGACGATATCTCAGAAGGCGGAAGTCTTTCATACAAAATGGGTGAATACACAGAAGGTGATGGTGCTACTAGTACTATTTCAGGTAAATACGGCATGCCTCTTGGCCAAGATGGTTTTGTCACTACAAGTTTTCAAATCAGACAAGCTGATGACACTTCAAGAAGTGCTCAAAGACCAGATGCTGCTGCTCTAATTGCCGCGGGAAATTCTGCAGTTGCAAATCCAGCACAAATTTGGGGTGCTCCAAAAATTGATGATGATGTTACTTTCTTTATGAATTCTGGCGTTATGAACAGCGATGGCTCAGAGTCATACATGTTTGGTAACTATTCTGAAAGAGATGTTGATGGTGGGTTCTANTANAGAAANCCAGACGGCAGAAGTGGCGTATTCACAATTGGTGANTACAGAGCTGTGGGTAACGTAGATGGAACTTGTGCTTATGGNACTGGCGCATCAGGACAAGTGGACCCTTCNGATTACGCCACAAGAGATCTAATTATGGCAGATCCAAGCTGTTTCATAATGAACCAAATCGCTCCTGGTGGTTACACACCAAGATTCTTGGGTAACATTACAGATACTTCCCTAACAGTTGGAAGAAGAGGCGACATTTCAAATGGTATGCTTAGTGGTTATTCATATGACCTCAGCGGATCAGTTGGAAGAAATGAAGCTGACTTTGGTTTGAATAACACAGTAAACCCTTCCATGGGTCCTGATACACCTCGTAACTTTGATACTGGTTCATACATTGAGTTAGAGAAAACATTTAACTTTGATTTAACCAAGCAAGTTGACTCTATGACTGTTGCTTACGGAGTTGAGTGGAGAGAAGAAACTTTTGAGGTTATCTCAGGGGAAGAAGCTTCATGGAAAGCTGGCAAATATGCACTTCAAGGATTTAATGTTGGATCACATGGATTTGCTGGATTTTCTCCAGACTCTCAAGGTTCATTCACCAGAAGAAGTTATGGTTTATACGCTGATTTAGAAAATCAAGTTAGCGATGAGTTATTACTTGGCGGAGCATTTAGGTATGAGGATTACTCATCATTTGGCGACACAAACGACTTCAAACTTAAAGCAATGTATCAGGTTAATGAGAACGTATCCTTGCGTGCTTCTACAAGTACTGGTTTCAGAGCTCCTACTCAAGGACAAGTTAATGTTGTTAACACTCAAACAACCCTTGTTCAGGGTCAGTTGACTCAGGCGCAGACACTGCCTGGATTTAAGCTTGGTGTAGGACAATTAAAACCTGAAGAAGCAACTAATACTTCATTCGGAGTTGTTTACAACAAAGATGGCTTATCTTTAACAGCTGATTTCTTTAATATTGAGCTTGAAGACAGGGTTGCTTTAACAAGTAATGCAGCTCCTACTGCCGCTCAGGTTGCAGCAATGGGTGCAGCAGGCATACCTAACCCAGAATTAATTGGTCAGGTTAATTACTTTACCAATGATTTTGATACCGAGACTTCAGGATTCGACTTAGTGGCTTCTTACAGCACAGTATTAATGGGAGCTGACTCAGATATTAGCGCAGCTTGGAATCATACTGAAACTGAAGTAACTAACTCAGGCGCTGTAACTGGTGCATTTAAAGTTAAGCGTTTAGAAGAAGGTCTTCCTGAAGATAGAATGACATTGACACTTGATCAATCTTGGAGCGATAAAGTTAGCTCATTTGTTCGAGCTAATTACTATGGCGAAGCCTATGTAGTTCATGCTGACTACTTTGGCTCAACTTCAGATGCTGAATGGACAGTTGATGCTTCTGTTAACTTCCAGTTAACAGATCAATTCAATATTTCTGCTGGAGTTCAAAACTTATTTGACACTGAAGCCCTTAAACTTGAAGGCTCTGAAGGAGCTAAAGGTGAAGGAGTTCCCGGTAATCTTCTTGGAGGAATCTATTATGAGACCTCACCATATGGCATAGAAGGTGCTTTTTGGTACGTAAGTGCAGGATATAACTTCTAAGTTAAGTTTTAAAATAAAAAGGGTACTTTTTAGTACCCTTTTTTATGGCTAAGATTATTTTTTTACTATAGCTGAGATACAAAAGAGTCCAACCGAAACAGCTGGGCCTATACCAAATGCAAAAATGATTGTTGCCAGCCCAATGGTTCCACCTAATGTCCAACCAATCGCAACCACTACTATTTCAATAGAGGCTCTTACCCAAGCTATAGGAAAACCTGTCACTCGTTGGAATCCAGTCATGAGTCCATCCCTAGGGCCTGGTCCAAGATTTGTAATTAAGTATATTCCGCTAGCAAAACCTACTAATACAGTCCCGATACAAGCCTGAAGGATTCTAAATCCATATTGTTCAGGGTGAGGAAGGAAAGGAAGAGACCACTCGATCACAGCTGCAATAATAATTACATTGAGCATTGTGCCAACTCCAGGCATCTGTTTTAAGGGTATCCAAAGGAGAAGCACTGCTAGGCTGATCAAAAACGTGAGGCTACCAATGCTTAGACTTGTTGAAATAGATAAGCCTTCTGCAAGAACAGTCCATGGACTCATTCCAGCACCGGCAGTAATGATTAATGACTCACCTAGACCAAATAAAGTTAACCCAAAGCAAAGAATTAATACTGTTAAAGGTGATGGAGAAAAATTTAATGGCTTATCAGAACTCCAGCTCACCTTGGGAACAGACTTAACAGAAAAAATTTTCATGGGCATATCAGATAACGTTTCGCGCTAGTGTAAATTAAGAAAGTTTCAATTACTCTTTTATAGGTAAAATAATTTCAACAATCTAAGGGTTAATTAAAATATAATTCACCTATGAATGAGTCCGATATTTCTAGAGTAATTGAGATGGCATGGGAGGATAGAACCCCTTTTGATGCTATTGAAGCGCAATTTGGTCTAAATGAGCAAGCTGTAAAGGAGTTGATGAGAGGTAATTTAAAAAGATCTTCATATCAGCTTTGGCGTAAAAGAGTTACAGGCAGAGGCACCAAACATCTTGCTAAAAGAAGTTTCTCTGTTGGACGCCATCAATCTTACGATCATAACAAACATTAATTCCGATCTGCTTTTACATTACTAAAATTTCCAGTTAGTATTTAGTTATATATAAATTGGAGACAGTAATGAAAAATATCTTTTTATCATTAATGCTTATGACAGCAATTAATGTTCAATCTGGCCATCACGAAAGCCACGAAAGCCACAAAAGCATGGATGATGCCAAATCAATAGTTACCCAAGCCTATGCAACCTTTGCATCTGGTGATACGGATGCCTGGGCTGCATTACATGCAGA
>JGI20160J14292_10001985_pt1 | contig 16676 bp, 11 predicted proteins | sample COG_10_FD_14292 | JGI IMG/M metagenome (IMG submission 14292) | reverse complement strand
TGATGATCGATAAACTTTTGAGTTGCCATAACCTCAGGAATATGAATTGATCTCATCCACTCCATCCACTCATCGTGAACATCATTATCAACCTTAACGGTGACGTTGTAAATTATCATGGCGATAAAGTTAAGACCTTAAATCACTCAAGATTAACTGCTATTACCTTCGTTAACAACAATACTTTTTCATGCTTGGTATTTTCTGTTGATGAACAAGAAAGATTCCCGACTTACTTCAGGAATATCAATTATACTCATGAAAATTACTTTGTAATAACGATTTTGAATGATTCGTTAATCGCACTATTTAGGCACGTTAAAAAATAAACACCTGACCCAAGTCCACTTATAATTGTGGTTTCGCTGCCTCGAGTTTGAACTTCTCTAACTATTTGACCCATAGCATTTCGAATTTCGAACGTACAATCAACATCTGAAGCGACATACAAGTGAATGAGGTTGTTTGAAGGATTTGGGTATACAGTGAACTTAATATCTCCGCTTTCATTTGAAGACAAATAAATATCCCTTACCTCGCTAATATCTAAAGTTCCATCAAAATCCAATTGTTCTAATCTGCAGTAAGAACGACCAAGTAATGGAAAGAGGTCTGTAGTAAAATAGTATTGCTCTTCAGATGAATTACCCTTAGCAATAACTTTTTCAATCGTTTCCCAATTTGCTAAATCGGAACTTCTTTGAACCTCAAAAAGATCGTTATTCACCTCAGAAGCTGTAACCCAAGTCAGATTTACTTGACGATCGCTCGTTGGAATAGCCTCAAACATTAATAATTCAACTGGTAAGATTACTGAGTTAGTGCCTATTGTATAACCAAGCCCGCCACCCGTTAATATATTGGTAGAAAATTCAACAAAATCAACGCCATCTTGAAGCCCTTGGTTGGTTGGGAAAAGTTGAGAAGAATTAGAGACACCCAAAGCTTGAAGATCAGGACTAGCTGGATCAAAGGTTCCTGAATTTACTGCAAACCATCTCAAGCCAGAGACATTACCGGTATTTCCCGCATTTTGCTGATTCCAGCGAATGGCTGCAGCCTCTAGTGTGTCCGACTCCTGACTGTCATAGAAGAATCGAATATTAACATTACCATTTAAACTACCACTGGTTATGTTCAAATTCCAATAACGCCCAAGGACAAATGTCGCATCTTGATTTCCTAAATCAATTGCACTGTATAAACCAGCTTCTGTAGAAGGATTAATCGAGGCCGGCAAAGAGGCCTGAACAGTGAATGGATTCGTATTTGCATCTGCAGGAGTATGTTCAATCGCAAATAAAAGCTGCTTTGGATTCGCTGGATCATAATAGTAAGTCCAAGGATCATTTTCACAAGTCGAAGAAATCACGATTGTAGTATTTGAAGGCGACAATATTACTACTCCTCCGATGCAAGGCTCATCTCGCCAATCTCTCTCAACGGTGCCTCCATCTGTATCAGGAAAGTCAAGAGCATCTTGATTATTATTTGAAGCATTAGCAATTCCGTAAGGTCCGACAAACTGATCGAAATTATCATCTAAGCCGTCTCCATCTGCATCTGCACCGGCTGCCGTTGTATTCGCAACACCATCACCATCTGTATCCCAACCTTCAATAAGGTCTGATTCTCCATCATCATCAGAATCTAAGTCTAAATAATCCGGATTACCAGTGCCATCAGTATTCACCGGAGTCAAATATGTTCCTCCAGCATCTGGATCAAATGCATCAGAAATTCCATCTCCATCAGCATCAGCTGCTAAGGGCTTAAAATTCCTGTATATCAAAGTATTTGTCATTATTTCTCAAAATTCCAAGTGACGAAACCTCTCCATAAAAACGTATTCCCGCATTAGTGACCAAAACCCACCTGAAAAATAAAGGTTGGCTAAGATAACACTCATAGCATTCGTTCTGATTCTATTGGAGACTTTCATTGTTAATTATCAGGTTTTTATCAAAAAAATGCATTTAAAAAAAACTTTAAGGAATACTATACGGATTAAGACGAATAAAGATTCACTAACGCTAAATTCGCGGATCATTTTTTAGCAATGGAATACGATTTCTCAGATATTGAATCGAAATGGCGCGCACATTGGTCTGAAAACCAAACGTTCAAAGCACAGACTCAAACAACAAAACCCAAATACTATGTCCTAGACATGTTCCCATACCCTTCTGGTTCTGGACTTCATGTTGGACATCCACTGGGTTATATCGCCAGTGACATCTATGCTAGATACAAGAGACATTGTGGTTTCAATGTCTTGCACCCGATGGGTTATGACGCGTTTGGACTTCCAGCAGAACAATATGCTATTGAAACCGGTCAGCATCCTGCAGCAACGACAAAGGCCAACATAAAGAGATATCGAGAACAATTAGACCTTATTGGTTTTTCATTTGATTGGAGCAGAGAGGTAAATACCTCTTCACCAGACTTCTACAAATGGACTCAATGGATTTTTATTCAATTATTTCATAGCTGGTATGATCAGGCAAATGAAAAAGCAAGACCCATTCAAACTCTAATTGAGCAATTCGAAAAGAACGGTAATGAGACCATAAATGCTGCTTGTGATGATGTCTTTAACTTCTCAGCTGAACAATGGAAGTCATTTGCAGATAATAAGAAACGTGAAATTCTATTAAACTACAGAATAGCTTACAGGGCTGAAACAACAGTCAATTGGTGCCCAGAATTAGGCACTGTCTTAGCCAATGATGAGGTTGTGAATGGGGTAAGCGAAAGAGGCGGATTCCCAGTTGAGCAAAGAAAAATGAAGCAATGGTCATTGCGAATAACAGCCTTTGCTCAGCGTCTTCTTAACGGACTTGAAACAATAGAATGGACAGATTCTCTAAAAGACATTCAAAGAAATTGGATTGGGAAAAGTGAAGGTGCCGAAATCGAATTTAAGGTTGCGGAGCATGACCAAAACTTTCGAGTATTCACAACTCGTCCAGATACAATTTTTGGTGCTACATTCATGGTTCTTGCACCAGAACATGAACTAGTATCCAAAATCACCACAACCAATTGCAGCTCTGAAATTCAGAAATATTTAGAATTCGCAAAATCTCGATCGGAACGTGAACGAATGACTGAAGTTAAGGATGTCACGGGTGCTTTTACAGGCGCATATGCTGAAAACCCACTTACTGGTCAGCAAGTTCCTATTTGGATTAGTGATTATGTCTTGGCCAACTATGGCACTGGAGCTATCATGGCTGTTCCAGCGGGTGATCAAAGAGATTGGGATTTCGCAACAAAATTTGACTTGCCGATCGTACCGATAATTGAAAATCAAGACATCAGTCAAGGTGCAGATGACAGAAAAGATGGTATGATGATTAACTCCGACTATCTTGATGGTAAATCTGTTACAGAAGCGAAAATTGAGGTTATCACCAAGCTCGAGTCCATGAAAATAGGCCAGAAAAAAGTGAATTATAAATTGCGTGATGCCGTTTTCAGTCGCCAACGATATTGGGGCGAGCCTTTTCCAATTTACTACAAAGACGACATACCGTATACTATAGATGAGGACAGGCTTGATGAAATAAAACTACCCGAGATTGACAACTTCAAGCCCACTGAAACAGGAGAACCACCATTGGGTAGAGCAACGCAATGGAATTGGGACCGTGAAGCAGGCAAAATAGTTGAAAATGGCAAAGGATATGCAATGGATTTGAACACTATGCCGGGATGGGCAGGTTCAAATTGGTATTACCTGCGCTATATGATGGAAGGTAATCCAGAAAAGAGGTCGAAGGAATTCGTTACGAAACACGCTGTTCAATACTGGAAGCAGGTGGATTTATATATGGGAGGTGCAGAGCATGCTACAGGCCACTTATTGTATTTCAGATTCATCACCAAGTTTCTTTTTGACTTAGGATATATTCCTTTTGACGAGCCTGCTAAGAAATTGGTGAATCAAGGAATGATTCAAGCTGAGGATGGTCAAAAAATGAGTAAGCGATATGGAAATGTAGTCAACCCAGATGATGTCATTTTAGAGCATGGCGCAGATGCTTTGCGCTTGCACGAAATGTTTCTTGGCCCTATTGAAATGCATAAACCTTGGAATACAAAAGGCATTGAAGGCGTCTCTAAATTCATGAGAAAACTGTGGCGCCTATTTCATGTTGGAGATGAATTCGTTGTGTCTGATGAAACCCCTGCGAAAGACGAGCTAAAAGCACTGCATAAATGCATCCAAAAAGTTACTGAGGACATGGAAAGGTTCTCCTTCAATACTTCTGTAAGTGCCTTTATGGTAGCGGTGAATGAACTGACTGAGTTAAAATGCAACAAACGAGAAATTCTAGAAAACCTCGTAATTCTTTTAAGTTGCCACGCACCTCACATTGCAGAAGAATTGTGGAATCGACTGGGACATGAACATTCTATCTCCGAAGCTGAGTGGCCTGAATTGAATGAAGAATACCTAAAGTCTGATGTTGTGAATTACCCTGTTTCTTTCAATGGTAAAACGCGTTTTCATCTTGAGCTGCCTGCCGGCTTGGATAAATCATCTATTGAAGAAGCTGCTTTGAGTCATGAAGTGGCGGTTAAGTGGCTTGATGGAAATTCTCCGAAGAAAGTAATTGTTGTTCCCGGAAGAATAGTCAACATCGTGGTTTAAATTGTATTTGGCACATACTTTGTTTTCATTCAGACAAACAATGAATTATGGAATTTAGTTTCATCTTATCGGGGTTGCTATTATTTCTGCAGCCAGTTGTTAGTGATTCATCTCCTCAAATTACTGAGCAAGAGTTAACAATTGTGCTGCCTGAGGTTAATCATCATGCATTCAAAAGAGGCGAGCGTCTGGAGTACGAAGTTTCTTACGGTTGGTTAGATGCTGGTGAAGCAATCATAGAAATCACACAAGAAAAAGAGAAAATTGCAGGACGAGATGTTTTTCATGTGATTGGAACTGGAAACTCCCTAGGAACTTTTAATTGGTTTTTTAAAGTGAGGGATAGGTATGAAACCTACGTTGATGAAAAGGGCGTGTTTCCATGGATATTTATTCGAGATATCCATGAAGGAGGGTTCGATCTGAAACAATACTATACGTTTGATCATTTCAAAGAAAAAGTAAAGACCAACAAAGGGAAAGAATACGACATACCATTGGGTGTTCAAGACATGATCTCAGCGCTATACAGAGCACGCGCATTGGATGTAAGCCAGGTTAAACCAGGTCAAGTCTTCGAAATTCAAGCCTTCGTTGACAATGAATTTTGGCCATTGAAGATTAAGTATCTAAGAAACGAAACCATTCAAGTTGACAAAGGCGACTTTGACTGTATGGTTTTCGTGCCAGTTGTTCAAACAGGGCGTATCTTCAAAAAGGAAGAAGACATGATGGTTTGGGTTACAAATGATCAAAATAAAATTCCAATTCTAGCGAAAGCAAAAGTCGTTGTGGGTTCAGTTACGATGGAAATTCGTGACTATAAAGGCTTGGCAAATCCCATTTCTAAAGTCGATTAATTCCGCCTTCACTTCTGATTGTTAGAAACTGCTGATCTTCAGGTTAGCCAACCCTCTTTTAGACGCTAATTTCGAACATTGCATAAACAGTGATTTAGTGATTGATTCAAAAGAAGAAAAGCTAGCCAAGCTCAACGAAAAATATGAGTCGATGGGGCAGGATATAAACGCCTACTTAGACGGACTATTATTATCCAACTACCTTACTTATTGGGACTATATACATCTGGACACCTTGCTCACCTTGCAACATCCAAAAACAGATTATCCTGATGAGCAAATCTTCATCATGTATCACCAGATCACTGAGCTTTACTTCAAGTTAAGCCTCCATGAATTCGATCAGATTTCAAAAAACGGAAAAGTCATTGGTGAAAATGGCCATGACATGGGTTGGAATGAAAAAATTACTGGTGAATTTCTAACCGCTCGTTTAGCTCGTATAAACTCATATTTTGAAGCGTTGACTAAAAGTTTTGAAATCATGGTAAATGGAATGGAGAAAGAACAATTTCTTCGTTTTAGAATGGCATTGCTTCCTGCCAGTGGTTTTCAAAGTGCACAATACCGCATGGTAGAAATTGCATCAACTGACATGCGCTTCTTGGTTAGCAAAGCAGAGCGCGTTGACCTGAATTCAGAAGACACAAGAACCATCGAAGAAAAATTCGCCTGCATCTATTGGAAACAAGGCGCCACAGAAGCGGAGACCGGCAAAAAAACTTTAACGCTCAAGCAATTTGAGCAAAAGTACAGTGACGAATTACTCAAGATGGCCCGGGAATATGAATCTATCAATGTGTGGCAAAAATTCAGCAGTCTTACCACAACAGAAAAGTCATCAAAGGATCTTATCATAGAAATGAGACAATTGGATGTGAACGTAAACATCAATTGGCCTCTCATGCACTATAAAAGCGCAGTAAGATATTTAGCATCTAAAGATGGTGATGCCCCTGCAACTGGAGGAACTAATTGGCAAAAATACTTGCCTCCAAAATTGCAACTTCGAATTTTCTTCCCAAATCTTTGGAGCAAAGAAGAAATTGACAACTGGGGAAAGGGCTGGGTTGAAGAAGTGCTTTCTGATCGAATCAAAACTAAAGGATAAGCTGTGAATCTTAACTTAAGAATTCTTATCCCCTTTGCGATTATCTTCCTCATTGGGTTGAGCGTATTCCTTTCTAAGCAAGAGTGGAATAAAGAAATGGCCACTTATGAAACTGCCGACTCTCTTATTATAGAGGAATGCAATGAAGAATTCGGTATCGATCTGCATGATTTTCATGTAGAAAAAGGCAGAATCAGACCAAACCAATTTCTTGCTGATATTCTCCTGCCATATGGAATTAGCTATTCTTTAATTACTTCACTAGCAGAAAAATCCAAAAGATCTTTTGACATCAGAAAACTAAATGCAGGTAAAAACTACACCTTAATTTGCTCATCTGACAGCAACTCACTGACTGCTAAATTTTTCATCTATGAAATCTCAGCCATAGATTTTGTCGTTTATGATTTAAGAGATACACTCGATATCTACTTTGGAAGTCGTCCAACTGAATTAGAAGAACGTGTGGCGTCTGGAGAAATAAACTCATCATTATATCAAACACTCATTGATCAAAGTTTAAGTCCAGCTCTTGCAATGGAGTTATCGGATATTTACGCTTGGTCTATTGACTTTTATCGCATCCAAAAGAAGGATAACTTCAAACTGATTTATACGGTTAAAAAAGTAAATGATGAAGTTGTTGGTATTGATGAAATTCAGGCTTCTTTGTTTAACCATGACGGCAATCCTTTTTATGCATTCAAATTCGCCCAAAACCAAAAGGAAGATTACTTTGATGAAACAGGCAATAGTTTGCGCAAGGCCTTTCTTCAGGCCCCTTTAAAATTCAGTAGATTGACCTCTGGCTATACCCAAAGGAGATTTCACCCCGTTCAAAAACGTTGGAAAGCCCACTTAGGAACAGACTATGCCGCACCAACTGGAACTCCAATAATGACCGTTGGAGATGGTGTAATAACTGAAGCGCGCTATTCAAAGTTTAACGGCAACTATGTGAAAGTGAAACACAATGGCACCTATACTACTCAATACTTGCACATGAGTAAAATAGCGAGTGGGATGAAACCTGGAACAAGAGTTAAACAAGGGCAAACCATAGGCTATGTTGGAAGCACAGGTCTGGCTACAGGTCCGCATGTATGCTTCAGGTTTTGGAAATATGGCAAACAGGTTGATCACAGAAGAGAGAAAATTCCACCGAGTGAACCGATACAAGATGCGTATAGGTCTGAATTTGATCAGCATCTAGAAAAATGGAAAGCCAGACTCGATAACATCGGCCTGGCTTCTCAAGAAAGTAATAATCTCGCTTTACGTACTTCTACTAAATAGAAGACATTCCCAATAATACAATCGGGTTCTCAATATATTTTCTGAAGGTCTCTAAGAATTGAGCCCCTAATACTCCATCAACTACTCTGTGATCACAGCTTAGGGTAACCTTCATTCTATTACCAATTTTAATCTCTCCATCCTTCACCACAGGCTCTTGTCGGATAGAACCGACAGCCATAATGCAACTATCAGGTGGATTGATAATAGCAGTAAATTCTTCGATCCCAAACATTCCCAAATTAGAAATAGTGAAGGTATTCCCTTGCCAATCTTCTGGTTGCAATTTCTTTGTCTTTGCACGTTTAGCATAGTCTCTTACCTCTGCGGAGATTTGAGTAAGTACCTTACCGTCAGCATGCCTTACAACTGGCACTAACAAACCTTCATCAACAGCTACTGCTACACCAATATGAACGTGCTCGTTGTATCTAATGAAATCACCAAACCAACCTGCATTTACATTTGGATGATCTTTCAGCGCTATGGCAGCAGCCTTTATCACAAGGTCATTATATGAAATTTTTTCAGGAGTAATGGCATCATTAATTGCCTTGCGAGCTTCAACTGCTCTGTCCATGTCAAGATCGATAGTCAAATAAAAATGCGGTGCGGTGAACTTACTTTCACTCAGTCTTCGAGCAATCGTTTTTCGCATTTGTGACGTTTCAACGTCTCTATATCTTTCAACTTGTGGGATTTGAGAAAGATTGGAGCTTTCAATATCTCGCTTCACAATTCGTCCATTCTCACCAGAACCTCTAATTCCCCTTAAACTCACACCGCGTTCTTCAGCCAATCTCTTTGCCAATGGAGAGATTTTCGTGCGAGAATCATCTGAAACTACAGGAGATTTCTCAACTGGCCTTGGCTGCGCTTTCACAGCAGGAGCAGCGGGTGAAGGCTTTGACTCCTGCTTTACAGGAGCCGAAGTCGAGGGTTTAGATTCTACTGTTTCTTCTTTTTTAGTCGGAGTTTCTGCTTTAGCCGCCTTCAGAATAGCTTCAATATCTTCACCTTTCTCACCTATAATAGCAATTACGCCATCAACCTGGGTTGACTTTCCAGCCGGAATTTCAATATGCAGAAGAGTACCTGCATGGAAAGACTCAAATTCCATTGTTGCTTTATCAGACTCAATCTCAGCTAGAACATCTCCTGCATTGACTTGATCTCCAACTTTTTTCTCCCATGTAGCGATCACACCCTCTTCCATGGTGTCACTCAACTTGGGCATTTTAATTACTTCAGCCATCTAAATATCTTTTATTAATCCATTATATATGGATAGTCATCATGAGAATAAATATCGGTGTAAAGCTCGCTTTCATCAGGCATTGGCGAATCCTCTGCAAATTTTACAGACTCCTCGACCATGTCCTTAATATCAGCTTCAATCTTTTGGACATCAGCGTCCTTTAACCAGCCCTGCTCCAAAATAGTATTGAGAACTTGGCTCAAAGGATCCTTGTCTTTATATTCTTTAACCTCATCTTTTGATCTGTACTTCTGAGGGTCACTCATAGAATGTCCCTTGTATCGATAAGTCCTAATATCTAACAAATAAGGTCCGTTGCCTTCACGAGCGTGATCAGCTGCCTTTTTGATAGCATTATGAACGGCTTCAACGCTCATTCCATCAACGGACTCGCCTGGCATATCGTAACTCAAACCTAATTTCGAAAGGTCGGTAACATTCGTAGTTCTTGCAACTGAAGTACCCATCGCATAATTATTATTCTCCACAATAAATACAACTGGTAATTTCCAAAGCATCGCCATGTTAAAGGTTTCATGAAGTGCTCCTTGACGAACAGCACCATCTCCCATAAAGGTTAAACAAACATTTTTAGTTCCGTTATACTTCTCTGCGAATGCAATTCCAGCACCCATAGGGATTTGAGCTCCAACAATACCATGACCACCCATCATGTTTAGCTCTTTGCTGAACATGTGCATTGAGCCCCCTTTTCCTTTGGAGCAACCTGTACTTTTTCCATAAAGCTCTGCCATCACATATTTAGGATGCATACCTAAAGCAAGGGGATGCGCGTGATCTCTGTATGCTGTGATAATTTTATCGCCTTTATGCATTGCTGAAGCAAATCCAGCAGCAATTGCTTCCTGACCAATATATAAGTGGCAAAAACCACCGAATTTTTGTTGTAGATATAGATTTCCACATGTTTCCTCAAAGCGTCTCATAAGGAGAATATCCTTATACCATTTTAGGTAAACTTCTTTGCTAAAGTCTAATTTCTTAGAAGCTGTTTTCTGAGCCATAATTTCTTATTGATGGACGGCAAAAATATAACATGAATACTTCAAAATAGCATTCAGATCAAATTGCTCACTTCTTCAGCTGTGAAAGATAAAAATGAAATGGTAATATAGACTCTGAATCATTAACTATCAGAACCTTACCTGAGACGGAAGCCATGATAATTTCAATGTTAGAATCCTGTAATTTCTCCGTTTCGCATATTACTTGACGACAAATACCGCATGGCGCAGCAGGCTCATCCATTTGAAAACGGTTAGGTTTTGCGACCACTGCTAGCTTTAGAATCAATTTTCCTGAATGGTGATCTGAAACAAAGTTCAATGCATTTCTCTCCGCACATATTCCTGCTGGAAACGAAGCGTTTTCTTTATTGCTGGCTGTGACAACAGTGCCGTCATTCAGAAGCACAGCACAGCCAACATAAAAATCGGAGTAAGGAGCATATGCTAAAGAAGAGGCCTCTTCAGCTGCATTAATTAGGTTAACTTGTTCTACTGAGAGATCAGCAAAATCATCATGAAATTCGTAACTAATGGATTTCGTAACCTGCTGTTTCATTCTCTATTGCTTTTCAAGCAAAACCACCGCATAGGCCTCAATTCCTTCTCTTCTGCCAACGAATCCTACTGTTTCGCTTGTGGTAGCTTTTACCCCAACTTCATCATCGGCAAGATTGCACAGTGACGAAATGGAAGCTTTAATGTCAGATATATAGGGAGATATTTTCGGCACTTCAGACACAAGAGTGGCATCAATATTACCTACATTATAGCCTTTATCCTTAATCAGCGTCATTACAGCCGTAAGTAGATTTCTGCTATCTGCATCCTTAAAGTCATCGCTCGTATTAGGGAAATGAAAACCAATATCTCTTAACCCCGCTGCACCTAAAATAGCATCGCAAATAGCGTGTAAAAGCACATCAGCATCTGAATGGCCATCGGGTCCTATATCTGATGGTATTTCTACTCCTCCTAGTCTGCAAAGCCGCCCTTCTTTAAGTTGATGAACGTCATAACCAAATCCGACTCTAATCTTCATTAATTCGAATCTTCAGATTTAGACATCTCATCAAAATTAAAGGACAATGAGAACCGAAGCGTATTTGCAAGAGGAGATGTCGTTCCAACATTTCTGCGAACATTGTATGTAGAAATCAGATAACTGAAATCGAGACTAAATACATTCAACTTAAGCCCAGCTCCTAGCGTTACATATTTTCTATTTCCTTTTGAGTAATGCTCTGTAAAATAACCAGTTCTAAAGGCAAATTGCTCATCATACCAATACTCAACACCAACCCCTACTGAAACTTCATTAAGTTCCTCACGAAGGACGCCAGCATTGATGGGAACCCACTCACCAGATTGATCGTAGTCTCCATAACCCGGAGCATCATAAAAAGAGGTGAAAACAGCAGAAGGAACAGGTCTGTCAGGATCTTTACCTGAAGAAATAACATAATTTTCATTCGCATCTTTAACAGGAATTGTTGTTAATGGATCTTGAGCATATTTCGGTGGACTCGGAACCAAGTATTTATTCAAATCAACCGAAACACTCAACTTATTAAAATCATTTAAATTCCAGGTCATTGTTGGACCCAGCCTCAAATTAATCGGTAAAAAATCACGTGTAGTGGCATCGGTATAAGAAATCTTCGCACCAAGATTACTAATAGCTGCACCCCATGAGATAATGGCATCTTTATCAAACATCACGATATCATCATTGGTGTAAAACACTCCTAAATCAACCGCAACAGTTCTTCCTGGCTTTGAATTTGCCCCACCTACTGTTTGACCTCCTGTTAAGTTGGACGTAATATATTTCGCACTCAATCCACCTGAGAGTCTTTCAGCCAATTTTCTAGAATATCCAACATTCAAAGCAAACTCATTTGGAGTAAATTGAACCGTGTTATTTCCGAACATATCGGTAAACTGAATACTACCCAAAGAAAAGTAACGCAAGCTTACCGCAACAGCGCTCATTTTATCAATCTTGTAGTATCCAGTAAGGTAGGATAAAGAAATGTCTGGAACCAAAGCCCTTAGCCAGGGGGTGTAGGAAATGGAAGCGCCTGACTTTCCTTCAATAAAAGCATACTTAGCAACATTCCAGTGCATAGAATTCCCATCAGGGCTTGTTGAAACACCAACATCACCCATTCCACCACCTCTGGTTTCTGGATTAATAATTAGAAACGGAACCGCTGTGGTTATCGTATTTAATTGTAATGTGCTTCCGTCAACACTACCTAGACCTTGAGCCTGAATTGCATTCATAGAAAGTGAGCATATGATAATGCTCAATATTTTTCTCCTTCTCATACTTAAATTTCAATCAAGTAAACTTCTTGCAATAGGCGTTTTTTATAAGGACGGCAAATATAACTAATAAGTCAGGGACTATTTTAACAAAACTAGACGTTCGTATTTTTCAACGGACTCTCCCAAGATCGTTTTAACGGATACACGGTAGAGGTAGACGCCCCTGGCAATAACATCTCCAAACTCATCGCGCCCATTCCAATTGATTGGGCCAATTCTAAAACCATCGGATACAAAATCACCATCCATTGTTTTCACCAATTTACCAGCGATCGTAAAAACTTCAATTCTCACTCTTAACGATTGCCCCGGTTTGTTGTGCTCAAAATAAAAGTCTGTGTTCGTAGTAAATGGGTTAGGGTAGTTTAGCACATGATCGAGCGCTAACTCCTCATCATTCGCTACAATAAACTCCGTGTAAGAATCAGAAGGGTTGTTATTGACATCCCATACTTGAAGCTTCAGACTGTGCTTACCCTCTGTTAAATCATTAAAAGGATAACTTACCTTACCACTGGTATAAGAATCTAGGTCAGATTCATAATAATCGTTCAACACCAAGGTGTTTGACGTGTTATTATCGAGAACAGCCGTTATATCATGACCTATTCCACTTCCCACCATATTAATTCCGTTTTCGTCCTCAACCTCCGCATACAAATTAGGACTCTCATTTGTCAAGCCACCGAAAATAAATTTTGAATTATTCAGGTAAAGATCAACTGCAGGACCTTCACTATCATCAATCGGATTGTCGGACAAACCACCAATATTAAACAACCTAAAATCTCCGTTTGCATCCAATTTCGAGTTATCTGCGTAAAGGTTCACTCTGCCAATATCGAAAGTTCTATTAATATCCTTAGGTACTACGAACTCAAAAGAAAACGCTCCATTTTTAACACTAGTTTTTCCTTTAAAAACCAAATTCCTCCATTCCTGGTATGAAAAAGGGCCAGAATTGTCGTTATTCAAAGATTGCGTGTTTGCAGCTTTATCAAATACCGATGGATATAGTATTCCATTAAAATCGTTCAATTGATTTCCAAGGTAATCCGTAATAATCCCACTGACTTTGACCTTCCCCAAAGCACCAATTGTATCCGGCATAGATGTAATCTCAATTCGGTTTTCTGGATATGCAAGCCTAAGTGCTGGATCTCCTAAAAGCGCAAAGCTCCGACTGTTTAATGCGGCACTTGAATTTGTATCTAAAGTCCGAATCTTGGTTTGAAGCATAAGATCACCAAGTCGTGGCTTTTCTGAACCCAGATTTTCAAACGCTTGAGCCGTAAATTCTGTAGTGAGTGTCAAGTTCGGACTAGAGTAGACAGCCCGCGTAGTAGTCAACAAAGCAATTCCACCACCACTCGGGTTTAATAGCACATACTCTCCACCAGAAGTTCTTCTCGGATCATCGAAACGGCCGAACTCACAAGTCGCAGTAATGAACAGTGGCAGGTTGCTGATATTGGTCCATTTATTAATGGTAGGCACTTCTAAAATTCTTTCGTGCGCCCAACCCAATTCCCCACCATGCCCGATGTAATACATCATCAAGGCACCCTTTCCAATCCTGTCCGAAACGGCATCAGCTCCATCAGGATAGCGCGCTCCTCCGGATCCCAACTGCTGCTTAAAAGAATCCATATAAATCTTATCAATTAAAAACTCCTTTGCATTCTGATCAAGCACAGTGCCCAACGTCTCAAAATCTCTCATGAATGTTAGCCCATCGCCTCTATCAGCATCATCAGCAACAAAAGCAATCTTATTCCTCCACTCTCCAAACGAAGATGAATTTTGAGCATAACGCTCGATTTTATTCACCATGTCTTCAGCTTCCTTCCTATTTCTTGCTGGAAGCCTTCCGATTCCTATATCAAGGAAATCGTACTGAGATTCACCTTCATCATCATTAAGTAGACCATAATAATCATCCGAAGCAATAGAACCTGTGGGCGAAAGACTATTGAGCATTTGGTGTGTTGGAACAAAATTTGAGTTGCCAGAAATTTTGTCCTTATAATCATAAGAGGCATCGCCAAACAACAAAAGGTAACGCGGCTTTATTCCGCCCGAAGAGTCGGCCTCATGATAAAGCATTCGCATAAACTCTTTGATCGCAGTTATGTCTTGAGCACCTCCCGAAAACTCATTATAAATCTGAGCTGGAGTTACAACAACCGAAGTTAGCCCATCAATAGACGAATGTAAATCCGCTAAGCGTTCTGCGTTTACTTTAAAAGTAGGGTGCGAAACAATGACATATTCAATGTTTGATAGAGAGTGTAGATTCTGATTTTCGATAAAACCAATTTTCCTAGGTGATAAATAACTCGATTCATTAAAAACCACAAACTCCCTTAAAATAGAAGTAGATGATTTAAAGGAGAATCCATTTACAACTCCGCCAGTCAGATCTGCTTCTTTGGCTTCATTAATATTAGTAACATCCCATACCCGAATCGCTTCTGAGGCTTTAACATTAAATTGAGTTATCGCATTTACTCCTACACTTTTAATGTCTCTAAATGACATAAAAGGAGGTAAGAAATTTATAGATCTTCTCGCGTGTAGTTCAATGTAGTCAAGCCAAGCTTTAGACTGAAGATTAGGCCCCTGAATGAGTTCAAACTTGGTCAACAAATCACCATCAGAAGGCATCGTAGAAAGTTCAAGCAAACCATTGTCTGCATATAATGCTCCATAAAAATCTGCTACTGGAGAAATAGAATTAACATCAGAGACGCTTCCTTGGCTCGGCAAAGACAATGAAACTGAAACTCCCGAAATACCTATAGATCGAGCCGCATAGCGAGCCTTGAGATTAACTGAAGAACTTCTATCGATATTTGGAACATTGAATCCATAATCTCTTGAATTCACTGAACCAAATTCTTGACCATACCATCTCCTGCCAGACTTTATAAGATTCATATTTTCTTCTTCATACAAGTCGAGAAAATCATACGAAGCAGAAGTAGAGGTTGCAGCAGCAGTTAAAATTTCTTCCTGAATTCTTTTTGCAGGCTCTGCGCTACCATTTATCGTTAGAAAGTAGAACACGGAATCTGAAAACGGATTCAAATCATGCGCAAATTCTCCATCTTTTGATGTCCATGTAATACGATCTTGTCCATAAAACAAGAAGAAATCGCCTTGATCAAAAGTGCCATCCCCTCCATCTATAACATCTATTGGAATCTGAACAAGATCATCAGGTCGCTCATCACTGTTCCTCATAGATAACATCCCTGCCTTTGCACCGAACATCTTTATTTGATCGCTATTCAACCCCGATATACCAAATCCATATTCCTGCATATCAGCTAAAGAAACCCTGTAAATACCGTCTTTCCCTGTCGCCAATTTAAACCACTGACCAGCATTTAAAACACTGTTATCAACCCAAGAGTTCGACCCTCTTCCGCCTCGTGAAAAGGAGTTGACTTGATTTTGCTTTGTCAATCGAATGTTAAACCCAAGCAGTTTTTCAACCTGCGATGACGATCTCCTCAAAGGCTCAACCATAATCACTAGATACTTTTTGCCTGAAGAATTTCTAATTATTGAGCTTACCTTGAAATCTGATGGTAAATCATGTTTACTAAGTAGAGCAGTCTCAATAGAGTTTACTAAAGTTGACTTAACTCCATCTAAAGAAACTTTCACTGATTCAGTGGCATTATCAAGTTCAATTGTAATTGCAAAATAAGGCAGATAAGAATCTGACTTTACGCGTGCTCCATCAAAAACGATCTGAGAAATCATCCTTTCGTCAATAGTTCTATATTCCCTAACACCGCGCCAATCAAGAACGTAATCACTAGCCAATTCGACTCCTTTCTGATCAGAGTTCAGAGCGGATTGCCTATTGGGTAACACCTTCTGCGCACACAAATCAAACCCGAAAAGCAAACCTAGAATCAGAAAGGAATATTTAAACTTCATACTAAAGGGTCTATTTTTTCGACAAATCAATATTTTTTGTGGTTATATTTGTCATTCTTTTTTTTTCAGACGCTTAACGCACCGCAAAGGATGTTATTGCAAAAGGAAGAACGAATGTTGGAAGGTAAAAGTTCACGGGGTAAATATATTCGTATAATTGCGGATATTGGAAGTC
>JGI20160J14292_10001972_pt1 | contig 16761 bp, 18 predicted proteins | sample COG_10_FD_14292 | JGI IMG/M metagenome (IMG submission 14292) | reverse complement strand
TTTCAAATAATTTACCACTTTCAAGTTTTTTATCCCCACTCTCACCATAATTGCTCTCATCATCATCGCTCTCATCATCGTCACTTTCATCATCATCACTCACGTCATCTTCACTATAACCATCACCACTCTCATCATCTTCACTATCGTCATCTTCATTCTCATTTAGATTTTGGTGTATATTTGTGAAATCTTGGGAAATATTATCCGTTTCCATTTCAATTTTAAAATTTTCAGTTTTCTCTAAATCACTATCAACTACGGTCGATTTTTTTTTATTTGTTTTAATTAAACATTTGCTAAATAATTTTTTATTATCAAACTTCATTATTTGTTTTAATTGTAAATCTAACTGGAAACTTGTACTGCTAAATTTTAACCCCGCTATTTCAAAAATACCGATAATATTTGTTTTTTCATTAATATCCTTCGATGATAACATTTGTTCATTTTCATCCCATATCTGTATTGCTAAATTATTTAATAATCTCTCAATCTTAGTTCTAACTAAAAATTTTTTTGTCTTGTATGTTCTAATAGATGAATTCCATCTTTCCTTAATATCTTCTAAGCTTGGTTTCTCTGTAAACCATAATTCTCCCTTTTGTAAAATAATTTTTCGTATCCTGTCTTCTATTTTTTCAATAAAATTAATAAATTCTAAATGTTCTCTTTCAAACAATAAATCGCTATAAACTTTTTTCCCTGTTATATTAATCCCATTCTTTGTAAAAATTTTAGGTGTTTGGATATATAGATTATCATTATTGATTTTAATTTTTGCGTAATAACCACCGCCCTGTACAGCTTTTGGTGTGTATAACAATATATTATCGTGTTCTAATTTATCGGTGTATTGGTATATTTCTTCCATTAATGTTTAAAAAGAAAAATATACTCAAATATTGACGAATTATGCGTATCTAAAATAAAAAAATTTTATTTTATTAAATTATCCAATGACTTTTAAAGAAAAAATAATTCAAGAGCTTATTAATTTAATAAATAGAGATGACATCAAAAATGAAATCAAGGAAGTAATGCGTCCAGTAATTGATATGCTGTTAAAAGAAATATATCCCTATATTTATTTGTCGCTAATTTTTGTGGTGATTAGTTTTTTATTAATTTTAGGCATTTTTTTAATACTAGTAAGAAGTAAGTTATTGTTTAATCTTGTAAATAAAAAAAATATATATACTTAGTATATAATGCCTAAAAGTCAAAAAGGTGGTAGCTTAGCAGCAATTGTAAAAGAAGCACTCGTCCCGCTTCTCTTACTCGGAGCACAGAATAAAGTCAAAACTAAAAATGTTTTCTCCAAAAAACGAAGAAGAAAAACGAAAAGAAAGCGTTTAAGGAAAACTAAAAGGTCCAAAACTAAAAGGTCCAAAACTAAAAGGTCCAAAACTAAAAGGTCCAAAACTAAAAGGCGTCGCAAACGTAAAAAACGCAGAAGACGTAGAAGATAAAATTTATATTATATTTAGTTATACTATATATAATATGGCAGCATATACAAATCAGATGGGTCAACAATCCACTGTCACGCGTTACGATTTTTTTCAATATATTACAGCTGGCGCATGGGAAAACCCAACAAATGACAGGATGATTTATGAGGCCAAATATACAGCAGTTCCATTTTGGGGGAATCTAAATTCGATTATTAAATTGGACGGAATTGGTGATATGCTTTCAAATTATAATATGAAACATTTGTCCATTAGAGATGGTATACATGATAATATATTTAAATCTATGAAAAAATATCTTGTCTCATCCAACAAGATGAGCGGACCCGCCGCAAAGGCGTTGGTTGACAGATATTTATTAAGTACATATGCTGTAAATGAAAAGACTTTAAAAGGAGGCGGGAAAAAATATATAGCAAGTGATGGGAAAAAAACAATAAATAAACTTTTATTTGGCGACGGTATTTCGCAACAAGGAACGCCCGCTCTCGCGATACCAACAACTCATCCAAATGGTAAAACAATGTTCACAAATCATTATAATGTATTACCTGAATTATCAAAAGGCTTACCCGTGTTTAATCACATGTTTACCATTCAACATTTTTGTGATACTTTATATGAAGTTCAAAATAATGATGATACACGTCGAAAAAAAAAAAATAGAATAGAAAAATTAATAAACGAATTATTAGAGGCTTTGGATTATATAGGTGAAAATAATATTGTTGTTATGAATAATATTGTTGGTATAATAAATACCCCAGGTGTATTTAACATTTGTATTCATGTTGATGAAAATAACGAAACATCCATAGTAGATGATAGTGTGTTAGATATAGATAATTTTCCAGAAACGGGTACTTATACAGAATGGCCTTTAAAAGTTTTGCCTAACGATATTGTATTGTGGTCTGNTACAATTGGTAGTATTTTTTATAACGCCACACANGGATATTCACAATGGCATTCACAATTGCCGTCATATATAGCTATAGATGAAGCTAGGAAAATAAGAAGGGGTATAATGATGAATGATTTTAAAGGATTGATGAAGGAGAGAGCTGCGAATACAGTAGCCCCCATAGTCGAACGCGTAGCTTACTGTGTTGTTGATAATGGTTCAGCAAATGCTGAAACGGATGCTAACTACGAAGAATTAAAAGTTCACGGAACTATTTTTGACCAAGTTGGTTCTGAAAAACATTATGCCCCAAACAATGTTAAAAGTGTTGATGGAATACTGACATTAGACCAATGGCAAAATTCCGGATTTGCCATTTCTTTTAAATTGGGTGAATTTGAATATTCTATGTTTGTTCATGGGGGAAGTGATTATAATAAAGTTTCAATGGACATTTATTTAAAATATAATGAAGGGTATATTATTGAAAATGCAGGGAAAGTATCCGCAAATAAATCGGAAGTATTGGGAATTGGTTCAACTCTAGTGAAAAAACTATTTGGTATGATGGGGAAATTGGGTGCTGACATTAATAACGAAAGTGTGATTTTGGCGGTTTTACAATTTGCGGGACTAACAAAACATGCCGGTGATATTGGTATGGCATTAAGTATATTAGCTATACAACGGTTAAAACCAAGTTTAACACTATGTGCGTCTACCCATGATTCTTGGCTAACATTATTCTATAAAATATGTCAGCATATGGGTTATCCTATAAATTTTATGCGCACAAAACTATCTAGTATATCACAAGAACTTAAAACATTTTATACTATAGATAATTTAGATCTACCAGTTATAACCCCCCAAATTACAAAAGAATATCAAGTCAAAATATGGTTAAATACACAGGGTAAAATTTTAAAGATTTTGGAAGAAAAAAATACAGAAAATTTTCATTTAATAACCGGACTACTTAATAATTTTGTTAAATTTTTACACAAAAATCTGTATGAATTTCCACCACATGACAAACTTATCAATAATTCTAATAACAGAGGTAGTGTTTCAAACTTAAAGTATTTTATTATAAATTATAATTCAGAAATAGTTGTTAATATTATTCTTTTTTTACATCAAGTTTTTAATGTTTTTTTATACGCGGGACAATATCCATTAGATTCGTATCTCACTAACCTTCGAAGAGGTAGACAACGACGAGAATCTTCGTTTAAGACATTCATACAAGATGTAAAAAATATATTAAAAATTATTACAAAAGAAGTTACCGATAATTTTCTAGATAATGTTTCCAATGATGATGTTGTTATGGGTGGTACAGGTAGCTTGGATGATACAGGTAGCGTAAATAGTATGTCACTCGAGCGATGGAATGATTTAATGTTGAAAACTGTGGGTGGTTTAAAAAAGAAAAAAAGGAAAAGAAAAACACGTGGAAACAAAAAGAAAAATCAAAAAGGGAAAAGAAAAACACGTGGAAAGAAAAGGAGACCAGTCGGAAAGAAAAGGAGACCAGTTGGAAAAAAAATTAATAGTAAAATAATATAAAAGTATGACCATATATATATTTATATTATGAGTACCGAATATCAAGAAAAAATAAAGCGCTGGGTTCAATGCGATAATGAAGTTATTTCGTTGCGAAATCAAATGAAAGAATTGCGAGCAGAACGTTCTGATTTAAAAGACCAAATTTATACTTATGCTGAAACAAATAGTCTTGAACATGCCACGATCCAGTTAAGAGATGGCAACCTTAAACTCCAACAAGTTAAACAAACATCACCGCTAACTTTTAAATTTTTAAAAGAATGCCTTACAAACTGTTTAAACAGTGAAGAATCCGTAGACGAAATTATTAAATATATAAAGGACCGACGAGAGGTAAATACATATTACGATATTAAAAGAACATTTAGATAATCAACTTAAATCAATATTATTATATTATTTATTATAATTTTAATAAATAATGAATTCAAATTTATTCTACAAACTTGACCAACTAAATAAAAAACAACATATTCGGGAAAAAAATGAATGGTTGGAAAAAAATCTTAAATATTCCGAAAATTCACCCGATGAAGATTTAAAACATAAAGACGTTATCACTGAATATGTAACCGAAATAACACTTTTACTAACGAGTAAAAACTACAGAATAAAAGATTCAAAACAATTTAAAGATGATATTACATCTTTTATATATAACGATTCAGAGTAAGATGAACGAATACAACATAGAACACAATCCTGTTAAATATTTAAAAGATAATTACAATATAGACTATATTATATCTCATCCAGACATACATGATATTCTCGAAAATGAATTTAAATTACGATTTTTGATAAATATGCGGCATATAGTAGAGAGTTTAAATCAAAAGTATATTGACTTATACGGTTATTCGGGGTTATTTAAAAAGGATTTATACAATAGTAATTGGGAAAGATGTTACGATATTATATATTCAAACATTGTAAAATCTTATGATATCAATGTTATTTATGAAAATGCCGATAAAATTATCAATATTTTAGAAGAATAATTATTTAAAATAACATCATTATTTAATATATACATGGATTTAACAGATTATGTTTGTTATAAAAAAAATAATAAAATTTATAGTTTAGGGGTTGAAATAAATAGTTCTTTAGCAAATGATACGAACTGTTTAAATTATGGTAAAAATAGGGAAATATCAAATACTAATAATAAAAACACAAATAAACTTTTCAGAACTAATCTAGGTATCCCCTTGCCACTTTATCTTATTCAAAATGAAAGAAAAAACTTAGAAAACTTTTTTAAAGATGACGATACTGAAGAAAAATCACAACCACGTGATTATAAGTGTGTTGGTGAAACTTTATTTGACAATTTATTTGAACTACAAAAACACACCAGAAAAATCCCTAAAACACGCAGAAAACGACAAAAATCAAAAAAAAATAAGAAAAAAACACGTAAAAACAGTATTTTTAATTTTTAATTCTAAATATTTTAATTATAAAAATTATTAAACAATATTTAATAATTTCTATTACAAATGATTGAATGTTGTAAATTAGAAGAAGTGATTGAACAATGGTATTTTTTAAATAGTATACCAAAACCGACCTGTTCTATGGCAAGCAAAGTATCTTATAAAAGCATGATTTCTTTTTCAAAAAGAGATTTGTTAAAAAAAATGAAGGAGTTCTTCGAGAATTTAGAGATTGGCGATATCACTATAACAAAAAAAGGCGAGAATAAAACCTCCCTTATAAAAATTCAATCCAATCTCTAAAATTTACTCCATTTATCCGAATTAAAGGGTTTCTTCACTATTTTATGTATATTTCTTTTGTAAAAATCTAATTTTTTGTTTTCTTTTGTGTTTGGTATGCTTGGTAAGGTCGACGAACCCATTTCACGTCTTTCAACATCACTCGGTTTATTTTTTGAAGCAAAACAATTTACACCAAATCTAGCATTCGTATTATCTATATACCCACCGTTTATACCCGGTCTTCCACAATTATTTTTGGTACTTGGATTATTTTTTAATCTATTATATGTTTTTTTTTGCGTTGGATATAAGGCCATTTGATCTTTCGACCAACCGTAACTACACCATTCAGCACCCTTACCATACGCGGTCTCTATTTGTTCGTATGAGGCTAATTCTCCGTCATGTGCTTCGCAAATTACCTTTGCCTCATCATAAGTATATATATTATCGCCTATATGAAATACTTCTTTCTTCTTATAATTATCTTCGAACCCCTTGCTTGGAGAAACACCAATATTTATTTCAGGATTATCTCCAAATAAATTTGTGATTGACGCTTTAAAATCAATCTCAAAAAAGTATTGTAACGCGTTCACAAAAATTAAAAACAAAAATACTGCCCATAATAATAATTCAAACATTCTCATACCAGGACCAGATTTAATTGCTTCTGGTACATCATGAGTAACACCTAAATAATTGAAGACTAAAGCATATATAATAATGACTGCCACTAAAACAGCAAAAATTATTGGATTTTTGGCCTTTTTCTCTAAATTTTCGTTTACATTTTTAAATAAATATTCAAATCCCGTTGATGGAGAAACTTCTAAACTCATCTATAAATTATTGTAATATTTTTTTACGATAAAAAAAGCAATAAGCTTTATCCGTTTTTAAATGGTTGATATTTTTTATTTCACTTACGGTAGTATCATTAAAATTATACCATTTCTCATTAGCATTTTTAACATATGAATAATAGTGTCCACCGTTTACACCGCCTACATGATTACATATACCATATAAATCATAAATATATGATTGTTTATTATACCCAACTACATATTTTGATAAATTAAAATTTTCTACAGGGAAATCTATTAAGTCGGTATTTTTCACATTATCGTTTGAAAATCGCTTTAATATAATAATAAGTACATTTGGTAAATTCCAAAATAATATTTGTTTCGTAGCCTCTTCCCGTTTGTCTGTTTTTTCATTTAAAATCTTTTCGTCGTTAGATAATTTTTCCTCCACCGTATATAAATCTATACAGTCTGTAAGTGTTATTGTTTCTTTATTTGGTATGGGAATTTGTAAAGTAAAAAACGGTTCTGGGATTGTATTAAGATAATCACTTTCTAAAGATTTTACTTTGGATACATGTATCCCATAAAACATTTTTAACAATTCTGAATATTCTCTACTATACATATTTTTCATCATAGTATAACAAGATTTTGCTAATTTATCTGTTGAATTTTCAATATTTCCCTTTATATTCATTTCCACTTCACGCTTAATGGATTCATGAAAAGATGTAAATAAAAAGTTCATAAATTCAGTCAAGTCATTTTGAGCCCATCCCGTAAAAATATCTCTATCTTTTACATTCGCCACCTTATGAACAGCTGATAAAAATCCAGAAGGTTTAATTATACAATTTTCACTCCATATAAGCTGTCTCAATTTATCCCATTCTATTAGAAGTAAACTTTCAGGAATCTTATTCAAACGTTTTTTGTATGTTTGTTTATTTAAAAAATTATTTAATTCGTAAGTGTGCGATAAACACTGAATCGTTGAGTTTATAAAACAAGTGTTTCCAAGATTAGCTAACCCTGTTAGTCCTTTTCCAGAATAATCATTTATACTTTCTTGTATGGACATCATAATATATAATATATAATAATCGTTTTAAACTAATTTAATTATATTTTATTATTTTAACTTTAAATAATTTAAATATAACCAAAGTGGTTTGTATATATGAACAACAACACTGATTGTTTTTTTTCAAGATCGCTTGAAATATTTCAATCTCAGATAAATGGTCTAAATCGATTATATAATTTACACTATAGTCTTATTAATAGTGTAAATAGTAATTTAATATTATTAACACAGCAACATAATAATTATTATAATGTTGGAAATAGGTCTGATGACAACAACACTAATGCGAACAACACTAATGCGAACAACACTAATGCGAACAACACTAATGCGAACACATCAATACCAGCTTCTCAAATAGGTGGGACAGCTTGGAGTTATGGTTCTAATCTTACCCAAAATAATACAACTTCTTTAAATAACCCTACTTATTCACAACCCGACCCATTTCGTTATAATCGTGTATATATCCCGCCACCACCACCGCCTGTCTTAAGACCTTTAAATCAAAATAATTTAACATCGCGACCATGGTTTCCTCCTCCACCTATACCGCCCCCGCCTATACCTCCACCACATATATTACAACCACCAATATCACAACCACATATATCACAATCACCAATATCGCGAAACTCATGGCAAGAAAATAGAAATAGACGAAGGGACCAATATAACTTTACACAAAATGATAATACTCGTGAAAGACCTGTTGTTTGGTTTGGACGAAATTTTGATCCTAGTAACAATAGTTGGAGAGATTTATCCAATAATATATTGGGTGGTACTTCGCGCGGCACTTCGCGCGGCACTTCGCGCGGCACCTCTCGTAGTTTCAGAAACAATACACCACCATGGAGAAGCCGAAGAGGTGCACGAAGGAACCGTAGTAGATTTGTCCCATTTTACTGGGAAATGTCTGGACCAAGTAACATTTCCGATTTATTAAATGAATCTTTATACGATACTATTCCCAGAAATTCTTTACCAAACAACTTATTTAATACTAACACAACCACTGACACTTGGGAGAATATTCAAAATCAAAATGGGTTACCTAGAAATAATATTTGTCCTATAACACGTGAAAGATTTTTACCGGATAATAATGTTACACGTGTCAATTATTGTGGTCATTTATTTAATAACGAATCACTACTAGAGTGGTTTAGATATGACACAAGGTGTCCGATTTGTAGATATGATTTATACAGTACAAATACTGATTTATCCAATAATATATCCACCAATAATGTGACTGATAATATATCCACCAATAATGTGACTGATAATGTATCCACCAATAATGTGACTGATAATGTATCCGCCAATAATAATAACTCTTCTTATGATTTTAATTCAAATTTAGCTAATATGTTACACCCATCTTTTTCTATGTTTGATTTAAGTCAAAATATTCATTCTTTTTCCAACGAAATCGCAAATAATATAATGAATGTTCTTGGGGGTATTGATTTATCTTCAAACATTATTGGTGCTGCCGCAGAGTTAACATTTAACATACCCGATAATCAATCTACCAATAACGTGTCTTACAATTTTAATCCACAAAATTCTTCCATGGCTGAAAATTTAGAAGAAGAACTGGTTGAAAATATAGTAGAAGAAATATTAAATAACATGGATAGCGTGTCAAATAATAATGAAAGTAACTCATTGGAAGAAAAAACTGAAGATGGAGATAATTTGTTAGAAGAAAAAACTGAAGATGAAGATAATTTATTAGAAGAAAACATTGAATATGATTAAATATTAACCATACATGGATATGCGCCATCTAACTTTATATCCTCTATATAAACGTTGAATTTTTATTGCCATCTCTTTTCTATTTGTCATTATATATTATAAATTTTATTTAATTATTAAAATTTATAATCCAAACATCCCAGCTATTGTTCTTTGTCCATTTTGTTCATTGTCGTAAATTCTTAAAGTATTATCGAATATTAATCTTTTTACATTTTTATTTCTTTCTTTCATAATATAATCCGAACACTTTTTATCGTTGTCTTTCCATTTACGTTTTAATGAATTTTCTTTTCTTTTAAATCTCTTCAATTCACTTTTAAAATCTTTCAATTGTTCTAAGACTAACGAGTATATTTGTGTAACAGGTTTCATAATTTGATTTGTTATATAAATTTTATAATCAGGTTTCAAATTATTCTTTCTAATATAATCGGGATGTTCTATTTTATCTCCCTGTAATTTTACATTCTTCTTTGTTTTAATATAAATATATGGTATTCTACTACCAGTGGAAGGTTTATTACCCGGATCTCTTTTTCCCATTCTATCCGCTAATACTTTATGTGCTATACTTTCTGGGTTTTTATAAAATTCCCTCAATGATTTTGTAATGATTAACTTTTCCAATGGTATTTTCTCATTAATAATATCCATTAAAAAGCTCTTTGTAAACGTAACAGCCTTTTCTATATTTTGCTCCTTCATTATAATATCAATAATACCGCCATATATATCTTTCACTACTGGGGCGTTGTCTCTTCGTTTAAGGACGATACCCATTGACTTTCTTTTACATTTATTAATATCGTGTTCGTACAACATCCCAACATATCTTTTCTTAGACAAAAGTAGGAATGGGTCAAATGTTTTTTCATATTCCAAATCATGTGGTGCCTTTAAATATTTTGTTGCTAATTCACCACATTCTATAGCTAGTTGTATAGTAATATCTAAAGCTTTCTTGCCTTTTATTTTTGTTCCGTCCAACTCTTCTGGACCAAATGTCATAAAACAACTGTCCGTGTCACCATATACAACCTTTGATTTACACCTTATCTTACCATATTTGGTTTCACATATTTTATCGCCGTAAATACCTTCAATTATTTTTTTTCCATATATTAACAATTTGCGACCAGTCGCCGTAGTAGATGCCGCAATATCCATCTCGAAGAAACTACTCGTCTTAGCACCTGTCTGACCATACAACGAATTTGCGGTAACCTTAAGACCCTGTTGTCTTTTATCAAAAACATTTTTCATAAAATCATCATAAGTGTCCCTGACATTTTCAATATCTTTTTCATTTATAGTCCATGTTTCTTTTTCTCCGATTATTTTTCCTTTACCATCCTTAATACTATATAACCCACTATACTCTTCACCTGTTTTCATAGTGATTGTTTTATATTTAATAAATTTCCTTGTTGCCTTTCTCCCTGCCAACAGTTCGTGTAAAACAGAAGGCATAATAGCCTTTTTGTTATCTGGAAACTGCGCAAAACGGCATGTTTTTGTTCCCACTTTAATTTTTTCCTGTGCCTTCCCAGCTCCTTTTCTTCTCCACACATATCTATCATATGTAATATCAACATAGCGATATCCTGGTAACTCATCATATTTAAATTTCCCAGCAGCATCTTTTACTCCCGTTATTTTTTCTTGGTTTGTTTCCTCGTCAAACTCAATATTACCATCTAAATCATATTCTTTTGTCCAAACTTTACTATCGTGTGAAATATTTTCACTAATCATAGAACTGGGATATAGTGAAGCATAATCTACAACAGCGACAGGATTATCAATATATAATCCACAATAAGGTTTTAAACATATAGCTCCTTCATAACTCATATCATCTTTCACGACATCTAATACAGGCATTAATGTTTTCTTCTCTGAGCATTTTTTTGCTATGAAACTAAGAAGTTTGATACCCTGTCCCCTCATTACAATAAATTCGATAGGTACATAACAAATGCCAGCAATCTCTGACATCCCTGTGAAAATATCATTTTTCTTCATAAGATTATGAACTAAGTTACAATCCTGAAAACAATATTTCGCAATAATAGCTCTTTCATCTGGTCCTTCATTGGTTAATCTAAAAATATCTTGGGGAGTCACATCATCCTTNGCCAAACACCAACGNGATTTTACATTAGACAACTCATCCGCGATATCGCTATTTACTGTAAATGTTCCATTGGTCGCATCCACATTGGAGACTATAAACTTTTTCCCTCCTGCATACATATCACTGGAATGACCCAATATTTCAAACTTAATGTAATGACCACTCTTTAAACCCATCAAATTCTTGCTCCATATTTTAGTGCCACCGTTATCCATTTTTTCAAATTTTTTATTCATATCGCCAATAAAATGTGATGCTACATTATCTAATTTATAAGATGGTAAATTTACTTCTCTTCTGAAATGATTGTATAAATCTATTTGTATTCTTCCTTCCATCTTAATATACTTTAAATCATGTGTACCACTTGCGATTTTAATGGACGAATCTATAACACGCGATTCTTCTCCCAAAATACGACCCAATTCCAAAAACTTTGCTTTACATTTCAACTCTTCAGCCCTCTCAATCATAAACTTATAATCAAAACCAAAAATGTTATATCCTATCACTATATCTGGATCTTCTCTTTGAATCATTTTTGTCCACGCCAATAGAACCTCTTTTTCTGTATTATATGTTTCTATTTCACAATTTGGTACATCGGGACATTCGCTACAAGAATTCAACACTATCATATTATTTAAGTATTGGTCATTTTCACCTAATCGCATGAAAGTTGAACCAATAAATGTAACTGTATCACCTTCTACCTCTGGAAAGTGTTCTAGTTTAAAAATTTCTTCCATCATATCAGCAATTAATGATGGTTCTTGTTTACTAATTAAAAGATAAATAATGTTATTTTGATAAAAATCTTTTTGTTTAAAATATAATTTCTTCTTCTTTTTCTTCTTTCCAAAAAAACTTTCTTCTTCTTCCATTTCCATTTCTTCCAATTGACGTTTTTGTATATCTTCAATTGTTTCTTGGTTTTCATTTTCCTTCCGCTTTTTTAAATAATACCATAACTTATTTTTAATAATATTTTCCATGAAATGTTCCAACATAAACATTTTTGGTTTTTCTTTTTTTAAATATATTTTACTTATTCCTTCTTTATCCGCATAACCAAACGCTGTATATACTAATTCTTTAAAAAGAACATCTTTATCTTGAGGTTTCATTTCACGAATTTCATTCGCATGTGTCGTCCAATAATTTACTATCTGGCGACACAATTTCAAATATGTTTTCTTTGCTAACGGGAAATCACCATGACTCGATGATGCTTCAATATCAAAACTACATATCTTTAAAGGTATAGCCGTCTCTTTTTGACGTTCGGACTGAATATCTTTATAATCAATCCAATACTCATAATCACAACATGTTTCGCTACTTTCATAATTAACACTAGATTCTGGGAAAGATATCCAACCTGATGGTGATATATCCTTAATATGAAAGAATCTCAAAAGTGGTGGTAATTTTGCTTCATATAATATTGTTTTTTGATATCCACCCTCTTAATGTTCGCTTTCTAAAATCTTTATCTTGTGTATACCATAATCTACGTACTTTACTAAACGTATTTGTATTTTTCATTACAATTTTAATAAAAGTATGCTCTCTGTGATCATCAAAACCATATAATTTTTTTCTCCTGACTATTTTACATTTGATAATTGAATCGCCATAATAATAACCGACTGCGTTTCTTAGATTTCTTTCAAATGCTTTAACATGTCCCGTTGACCAATTTACAGGCGTTTTAACATAGAAGAACGGTTGAAACTCCTGAATATTAATTGAAAATGTTTTTCCTTCTTCATTCATACCAAACATTTGTATGACCGTTTCATTTTTGTCTTTCCCCTTTTTACCTTGACTATCCTCGCTATCTTCCGATAAATCAGCATTGTATATTCTAAAATCAAATAGCTTTACATATATTTTGTCTTCGTCATCGGACATATTAGGTATAGTTAATTATTAATATTTTACATCTAATTTATTTTTTCAATTTTATTTTTAATTCAAATACTAAGATTAAAAATAAAATAAAATAGTTAAATAATACACCATATTATATATATTATGGACCAAAGCGATTATTCTTTTATGCGTTCCGGCTTTGATAATTTAGAAAATGGTGATGACGAACAAAAGCAGCAGCAACTCGCTTCCACCCTTGTACACTTCTCTGAAAATGCGTTATTAAATGCTTCTGTATACATTAAACATGCGGATAGAAATCAAATCACAAAAGAAGATTTAAAACGTTGTTTAATGTTGGAAGTCTTTATTTTTACAAAACGAGAGAACTTACAAGAAAAAATAGAAGATATAGTCGAAGAACTTTATTATAACGATAGTGACGAAGAGGATATTATTTTTGATGATGATGATGAAAATGTCATTGTTGACGAGTTTACCGAAAGTGAATGTCAATGCGCATTATGCCAATGTATAAATAATGTCCACATTAAGTGGGAAAATTGGGTACCTGAAACACCTATCCAGCATATTTTAAAATCCAGAATTGAACAAATGTAATCCTTTATTTGCTAATTTTTTTCTTGATTTTTCTTTTTGTTTAGATAAATATATGGGATTTTTTTGTATCTTAACATTTTCTGAACTGTGAATACGGGTAAAACCATTACCTAAATTTTCTAAAGAATTATACTGGTCTTCTACTTCATGTGTTTCTACCCACAATTGGCCTTCATCTGAAAATGGATTGAAATCTGGCATATTATATAAATAACTTATTTATTATTTATATAATTTTTATTTACTTTTGTTTCTACGTTTGTTTTACCGTTTTACTTCTACTTTTTCTTTCCTTTATTTTACGTTTTTTTTGTTGTCTCTTTCTGCTTTGCCGACGCGATACTTTTTTCTTTTTTCCTTTCTTTTTCTTTTTATCTTTGTTTTTATCTTTGTTTTTATCTTTGTTTTTATCTTTCTTTTTCTTTTCTTTTTGGTTTTTTTTAGTATTTTTTTTTTTGAGTCCATACGTCTTATCAAATGTCTCCCATTGTGCCTCGTGGTAGCCACATTGTCAGCTTTGTTAAAATATTTTAAAAACATCTCGGCTATTGATTTTTCATCACGAGGTCCTTCATAATCTTTAATAGTTTTGCCATTTGACATAACACGAATGGTTGGATATCCGCGAATTTCATTATCATATTTAAACTTAGGTATTTCACTTTCTTCAACGCGCGCAATTACACCCGGACTTTTATAATTTTTAAATCTACCCATTAAACTATCTATAGTCGGTTCCAATTGTTTACAATGTCCACACCATGGGGCTACAAAGAATATAATGGCCCTTCGTTCGCTTAATAAGTTATTTAACATATTCATATTTCGACTATTCGCATTTATTATTTCCATATCTATATATATATATAAATGAAAATAATATCTGTTAAAATTTTAGCTATAATTTTCATGTTCGTTATTGGTTTATTATTTACTCTAACATACAAGCATAATGATTTGGTTGAGGGATTTTCATTTAATGACAAATGTCCTAATCTACTTATTAAAAAGGGTAAAGAATTACATTTAGTAAATACTAAAAAAGCATTAATACCTGGTGTAAATCCAATAAAATTTGAGAATTTAGAAGATTACGCGCAATTTGTCGAATATCAAAAATATTTAAATATTAAATGTCCAATTCTTTATTATCAAGAAACATATGATTCACAGAATAATAAAGGTTATCGTTTAATGACTAACCCCATGGATGCTAAAAGTGGGCTACCTAGTAATATTTCAAAAAATTACAATGTTACCAATTCAAATATACCAACTTCTGATATGTTTGGTGATGATGAAGATGTAAATCCTTTAGTTGATGCTTCTAGGGATAAAAAACCTTTTAACCAGGGTAATCATAATGGTATGGACCCGGAAGATCAAAATGTCGGTATTAAAACAATTTTAGATAAAATGGATATGGATACAAATCCGATGAGTAAATGGTGGAAAGGTGACGCAGCAACACAAGCCTCTATAAAGCGCGGCGATTTTACTGGAAGAACCAGAAATTTAAATGACCCTTTTAAAGAGCAAAAAATACTAAATAAAACTTAAATGTTTTATTTCATATGTTATTTTTGTTAAGTATTCTCATAAATAATACATAACAAAATTAAGCAGACATTTCAGAAACAACCTCGTTCTCGGGTTCCTGGCTTACCACTGCAGCTGATGATTCTGGTGATGCTTGGCGTTGGAATCGTTTAATACATTCCCACGTCTTTGCTGACTCCTCCATACTAAAAGCACCACGTCTCTGTGCCATATTAAGCATAGCAACCATTACGTTTAGCGCAATATTCTCATCCTTAATTTCAATTTGGGAGAGAGGTACTTGCTTCTGTTCGGGTTGTGTTTGTGTTGTTTGATTATCCATTATAACATTTTTTATTATCTTTCTTTTAAGTTATTATATTTTTTATATTTTGTATTTTTCCATTTACTTTTACTTTTTCCATTTACTTTTTACTTTTTGTTTTTCCATTTATTTTTACTTTTTACTTTTTGTTTTTTTCTTTGCTTTTTCTTGTTCTTGATGTCTTTTATAATCTTCGTCTAGGTCTTTAAAATACTTATGTTTTTTTATATTATTGAAAATTTTATCACGATGTTTAAAAAAACTTGATATATATTTTCTGATATTTTGTTTATTTGATACATTTCCTTCGTTTGTATCTGGTTCTTCAATCAACATTTTACAAATATCCTTCTTATATTTTAGTTCCAATCCTGTAATCGTTGGAAGGGTTTTGTATGTAGTTAATTGTTCCCTTTCTTTTTGATTTCTTACAGCCTGTATTTTCGATTCCATAGGTCGGGACCAATCTTTAAAATCTTTATCAAATTTTTTTTGTTTATCTTTAAATTCTCCCGAAACACGCATTTTTTTCATTTGTATATTTCGCTTTTTATATAATTCATTTTTATCAGAACAATCACCTTTAATAGCATTATAACTTTTTTTTAAGGTATTTTTAATTTTATCATATGCTGATTTTTTTAATTCTAAAATAAGTTTCATATCATCATTGTTATTTTTGTTTTTATACTTAACTGCGTTATCCAAATGTTCCATAATTATGTCATTACCGGGATTAAATATATTATCTGCGGTTTTTCCCCCATCATCATTATCCTCGCGCATTGGAAAACGTTTTTGTTCACTTATTTCACATATATCCTGTGATTCAATAAGTCCTTCTCTTATTGTTGGTGAAATATTAAATCTTTTAAGTAAAACTCTTATAAATATAAATAATAAAG
>JGI20160J14292_10001956_pt1 | contig 16852 bp, 16 predicted proteins | sample COG_10_FD_14292 | JGI IMG/M metagenome (IMG submission 14292) | reverse complement strand
TGGACCTGAGATATATATACCTTCTTCTTGTATACATCCGTATCGAGGTAATGAAAGATGCCTGTGAGGTGGTCCAAACCACGTAAGTTACCTGACCGGCCTGAAGCCAAGCCAACCAGCGCTACTTTCTTGTGGGCAAAGTCTCCATAATCGCAGGCATCCATAAAAAACTTGACGTAACCTGGAAAACTGCCATTGTACTCAGGAGTTATGAAAATGAGTTTGGAAACTGAGCGTATATACTGCTCTGTGAGTTTATCAAACTCGGGAATGCTATCTCCGTAACTGCTGTCTTGAATCCATTGAGCGGGAACAGTTCGTAGATCGAGTATTTGACATTTCTCGCCCATTTCGGTAAGTCTTTGCTCATAAAACTGCGACAACTTTAAGGAGTTGCTATCGGTTCTGTCTGTGGTGCAGATAATGCTAATCATTCTGCCTTTTCGGTTGAGATTTCATCAAAGTATTTAGAGTCTCTGGTTAAGAGCCCTTTGCCCAAATAATAAAGGTCGTCCGTTTTGATGTTCTCCAGCGAGCTGTCTTTTTTCTCAAAAAGGGCTGTTCCGAGGTAATAATAGTCGTCTTTCTCAATCTTATCTAGGTCTTCTTTTTTTCCTGTAATGAGTGCGATCCCGAAGAAATAGAGGTCGTCATTTTTGATGAATTTCAGGTTCGCCTGTTTTTTTAGGAACAAACTTTTAGACAAGTAATAGATGTCATCATTCTTCACATTCGCCCAAGCAGATGTATCGCCCGTGAGCATTATGTAACCCAAATAATGAAGGTCGTCTCCTTTATAAGAATCGCTCTGCTGCGAGAAAGCGATGGTTTCCGCCATAAGCAGCGGAATGACCAACAGACTTAGTACAAACCGTTTTGGTTGGAATAGTCTCACGCAGAAAATTCCGTTAGTGTGTCTTTAATAATTCGGAGACAATCGTGAAGTTGTTCCTCAGTCATAACCAACGGTGGCGCAAAACGGATGATGTTGCCATGTGTAGGCTTCGCCAAAAGTCCTTTACTTGCTAATCTCAAACAGATGTTCCAAGCGGTTTTGCTCTCTGGAGAATCGTTTACAATAATGGCATTCAGCAAACCTTTTCCTCTAACGAGTTTCACTAACGAGTTCGTCTCCGCAAATGTGGTAAGGTCAGCTCGGAAAATCTCGCCTAAACGTTGTGCGTTCTCTGCCAGCTTTTCGTCTTTCACAACTTCTAAAGCGGCCATTGCCACTTTACACGCCATTGGGTTTCCTCCAAATGTAGAGCCGTGTTCGCCTGGTTGGATACACATCATTACTTCATCATCGGCCAGTACTGCCGAAACGGGTAATACACCACCAGAAAGGGCTTTTCCAAGTATGAGAATGTCGGGTCTTACATACGTTGGAGCTTTTCGCTCGCAAGAAGCACCACAATCGCAATTACCACAGACTGCTAGCAAACTTCCTGTTCGTGCAATACCTGTTTGAATTTCATCTGCAATCAGCAAAACGTTGTATTGAGTACACAACTCACGCGCCTTGGCTAAATAGTCCTCATCAGGAACATTTACTCCTGCTTCTCCCTGAATAGGCTCAACTAAAAAACCTGCAACATTTGGGTCTTGCAAGGCTTTCTCCAAAGCCGCTGTGTCGTTGTATGGTACTGCTTCAAAACCTGGTGTATATGGTCCGAAATTCTTTCGTGCTTCTGGGTCGTTAGAGAACGAAACAATGGTTGTAGTTCTTCCGTGGAAGTTCCCTTCGCAAACAATGATTTTGGCCTTGTCTGGGGCTAAACCCTTTTTCTCATATCCCCACTTTCTGCACAACTTCAATGCAGTTTCAACGCCTTCTGCGCCAGTGTTCATTGGCAAAAGTTTGTCAAAACCAAAATACTCAGCTGCATACTTCTCGTACTCACCCAACACATCGTTGTAAAATGCACGACTTGTAAGATTCAGCTTTTGGGCTTGCTCAGTTAATGCATCAATGATTTTTGGGTGACAGTGACCTTGGTTTACAGCTGAATAGGCTGAAAGAAAATCGTAATATCTCTTTCCATCCGTATCCCAAACATAAACACCTTTTCCCTTCTCTAACACTACGGGTAATGGGTGATAATTGTGTGCTCCATACTTGTCTTCGGTGTCTATTACTTGTTGTGCGTTTGCAGATATCTCCATCAATTCTTCAGTGGTCATTTCAGTATTACTTTTTCAATAATTCATTCTTAAAATACGCAATGATGTCTTCTCCGTAAGCCATCAGTTTCGAATTAACGAATAAGGCTGGGTAAACGAATACGTCAATTGGTGGCTTTTTATTGGAAAGATCCACGTTGTAAATATCCACATCCACCCCCGACTTCTTGATGAATTTCTGCACCAAATCACATTGATGACACCTATTTGCTAGATAAACAGTTGGTCTCATTTCAATTTGTTCATTTCGTGAATTAAAATCGTTTTTCTATCGAAATTGATGAGCTCCAATTCCTTTAATTCATTTAAAACGGTAGTTACTGTTTGTCGCGATGTAGCGGTAAGACTCGCGATGTCCTGATGCGTGAGTGAATGCTCCAAAAGCACTGCTCCGCCAGCCAAAACCTTGCCTCGATCTGTTGCCATTTCCTTTACCAAGTCTACTATTCTTGTTCGCGCATCTTTGAAAATGAGCGACTCAAACTTGCGTTCAACTTTGGCGAGTCTATCTCCAATTGTAGCGGTGATTTTGAGACTGAGTTCTGCATTGCCACGCATCATCTCTAGAATTTCCTCCACATTCATAGTGCAAACACGCACATCGTCATCCATTGCAATAGCGAAGTCTTTACGTGTGTCCTGTCCCACCAAACCTAATTCCCCAAACATATCGCCAGGGTGCATTATTCCTTTAATAACCTCTTTTCCATCATTGGAATAACTCCCAATCTTAACCCTTCCATTCTTTAAAAAGAAGATAACTTTTGATGGTTCGTTGGGGAAGTAAATATGCGTTCCTTTTCCTTTGGTTTTCATAGTCGAACGCTCCTCAATCTTCTGCATTTCCTGCTCAGAAAGACCTTCGAAGAGATGGATTTTTTCGAGCCACCAAAGTTTTGTGAAGTTGTTCAATTGATTTCCTTTTAAAGGTGATTGCAAATATATCAAATGCCTTTGCGCCTTATTTGTTCGTTTGTCGCTATACAAGGTGTTTCCTTACTGGAAAAAACGGCTAAATTTGCGCAACCTTAGCCCAGGTGGTGAAATTGGTAGACACGCCAGCTTGAGGGGCTGGTGATCGCAAGATCGTGCTGGTTCGACTCCAGTCTTGGGCACATAATAACTAAACGCAGAATGGCGAGAAAATTGGTAAGCACAGTAAGTATGAGAGTTTTTTTCATTCTGCTTGCCTTCGTCAGCCTTCAAGTTTCTGCTCAGAAAATTGAGTTTGGCGAGAACTTCAACAACGTTGGAGCTTTAAAAAAGCCGGGAACTGAATGGACTACAAACGAGTGGCCAAAAGTTCTTACAATCATGTACTATAATGGTAAGACCACCATTAATGGTAACGCCATGAATATTCTGGTTACGGCCACCACAAACGGTAAAGAAAGAACAGATAGCGTAAAGTTGGTTATTGGTCAGGCTAGAAATTGGGCTGGTTTGAGATACGAATTCAAAGCTGAGAACACTTACAAAGTTTCGGCATATGACAGGCAATGGAATTTTTTGGCTGATGGTGTTATTAAGGTAAATGGACCAAAAAAACCTGAGCCTAAAAAAGTAGAACCTGAACCAATAGCAGTAAAACCTGAGCCTAAGCCGGTTAAGATTGAAAAAGAACCTGAACCAATAGCAGTAAAACCTGAGCCTAAGCCGGTTAAGATTGAAAAGCCCGTTGAAAAGGTCACCATCAAAGAGGCTGAGTTAACGAAGGAGGAGTTAGTTGAAAATGCTCCTGAACCGATTTTTGTTGAGTCGGTAGTTAAAGAAGAATTGACGGAAGAGGAGAAGGAAACTTTGGTATTTGAGAGCTTCTATATAGCTTTTGGTCGTGCTGTTAAAAGTGGAATGCTAACCGGACAAAATGAAAAGTTTAAAGGTGTTCCGGGAGGAGTAAATTTGATGGCCCTTTTCTCAAACAATGAAGGTTTTGGGACTGGAAGTATTGCCGTTGATATTTGGTTTAAGCCACTAGGGGGCAAAGAATACAATGAGCATTTCAAGGAAATGACCGTTCCAATTGGTAAAGGAGTTACTCAAGCTGATTTCCCCATGAACGTCAGAGAGCGTGGCAGTTACAAGGTTTCTCTCTACACCGGAGACGAAGATGCTGTTTGGATAGGTTCTGGTTACCTGAGTATCTACTAATAGTGTTCCCCGTTAGTTTTTAAGAACACACCTTACGTTTGCAGTGTCGCGATAGTAAATGCAGTTAGCGGAAGTTCCACTCTGTAAAGCACCATTTTTCCAATCGGAGTCTATGCTATCTGTAAACGCTCGATTTCCGCAGTGTACACCAGAAGTTGCGGTTCCAAAACCTGTTAAGGCAGAGCATTCAATACAGTTGTAATCTGCACGAAGCCTTTGTTCTTCTTCCTCAACCTTTTTGTCATTTCCACAGAATTCATCAACAAAGCCAATCACGTCTTGAGATTGCTTTAGTCGAATTTCACATTCAACGCATTTTTTGCATCCTGCAAATACCAATGGAACAATAAGGAGTAGGAGTAGCTTTTTCATCAGTTCATACTTACCATCCAGTCAAACTTATCTTCTACTTCACCATAACGGATAGCTGTGAGTTGTTCGGCAATTAGCTTAGACATCTTTCTTTCTTGTGTTGGAGGTAAAACCAAATCCCTACCGTTGTAACCAATAAGCTCAATTTGAGCAATAGTTGCGGCTGTACCAACGCCAAACGCATCTAGTAGCAAGTTGTTGTCGTGTGCTTCAACAATTTCGTCAATACTTATTCTGCGTTCTTCTACATTAATTCCTAAAGAAGAAGCCAATTTAAGTACGCTATCTCGCGTAATTCCTTCTAGAATTGTGTCTCCAGTAGGTGGCGTAACTAGTTTTTCGCCAATTTGGAACATCACGTTCATGGTCCCGCTCTCCTCAATGTATTTATGCTCGGCTGCATCTGTCCAAAGTAATTGGTGGTAGCCTTTTTCCTGCGCCAATTTGGCTGGGTAGAGCGCTCCACCGTAATTTCCTCCATTCTTTGCAGAACCAGTCCCTCCTTTTGGTGCTCTGGTATAATGAGATTCTACCATCACTTTAAGCGGAGTAGAGTAGTACGGCCCAACGGGACATGTAAACATCACACACCGGTATTTTTCAGAAGGTTTTACGCCAATAAATTCATCTGTGGCAAACATAAATGGGCGGATATAAAGCGAAGAATCCTTCCGCTGTGGTACCCAGTCTTTATCAAGTTTTATCAATTCCTTTAGCGCATCCATCATTAACGATTCAGGGATGGTTGGCATGCACATTCTTTCTGCCGATTTGTTCAGTCGTGCAAAGTTGTCCATTGGACGGAACATCATCACCTCACCGTTATCGTTTCGGTAAGCCTTCATTCCTTCAAAAATGGTTTGCCCATAATGCAAGGCCAACATGGCAGGTGAGAACATCATTTTGCCGTACGGCTGAATACGCAAATCTGTCCATTCACCATTATCGTAATCAGCAATGAAGCAATGATCTGCAAATACTCGTCCGAAAGGGATATTGTCGAAATCAACTTCTTGAATTCTTGACTGACCAATTTTTTCAACTCTAATTTCCATAATATCACTCTCCATTTCTGTTCGTGTTAGTGGTGTTTCAATGATTCTTAAAATACGAAAAACCATCGATTCTCAAAATGCGAAAATCGCAATTCAATAGTAAATTACCAATCGTTCTATTTGTAGATGCCCGTTGACAAGTATTTCACAAAGGTAGATGCCTGATGCCTTCGGGGTCGAAATTACATTCAATCCCTCTGAGAGCGATTGACTCGAAATAATTGCTTTCCCGCTTATATCGTAAAGTTGAACAGAACCAGTTTCCACAGGTGTCTCGACCAAAATATTGACGGTTTCTATTGCTGGATTCGGGAATAGCGAAATAGAATTATCATTTATATCACTGTGAATATCTGTAGAATTTGTAATCAGGAAATTATCTAACCCACCCTCAACTAAATGGCCAGGAATATCATCAGAAACCTCTACAATCAATTGCATAGTAGAGGTAATGGTTACTTGGCCAGTAAGCGCGATTGAAAATGTAGTCCATTGGCTATTTGAAAGCGCTAATGTGCCAAGTGTTGTAGTATCTGAGCCATTATCAACTTTAACCACAAAACTGTCATTTGGGGTGTCGCCATTTCCACCGGCATTAAAAAACCAGTAATCGAATTGAATGGTTGGGTTAACGTAAGTTGTCAAATCCATTATTGGAGATACGAGAGCGGTTACACCATCATCTACGTCATCACTTCCTGCATTTCCTCCACCGTTACCCGTAACATATGCTTGCTCACCACAGGTTGATACAGCGTCTGAGCCAGGATTGGAAAATTGGCCATTAAAAGTAGTACCCACAGGAACTCCTCTTTCCCACGTACCTGCGCTTGCACTTCCGCTGACTGCCCACCCTAAATCAAGCACGAAATTATCTTCATATCCAATTTCTAGTTCGAAATTCGGGAGTGTTGTACTGAAGGATGTAGCAACTGTTGAACATTCTCCAACATAGCCCCACGCTCCTACGGTTACATCATAATCTCCGCCAAAAAACTCATTGTCGGTATAGTTTCCGTTTGAATCGGTTGTGAGTTGCTTTGTGAAAAATTCGTTCTCAAAGATTAGTGTAGCTCCCTCAATTGGTGTTCCAGTACCCGACTCTGTTACCATGCCAGAAAGTGTAAATGCTACATCTGCCACAAGTTCTACATCCAGAATTTCTGTTTGTCCATTTGTTAGAATCACCCCGGTAATTGTCTGTGATATGTATCCACCCTTCTCAAACGAAACATCATAAGTAGCAGCTATAGCTGTTCCTGTTCCGTATTCTCCAAAAAGATTAGTCACCTCATTGATGCCCGAACCTACCACTTCAATCTGGACACCATTGAGCAGGTTGCCAGAGCCAAATTCTGTAACTGTCCCTTCTAGTTTTGCGGCCCTCACATAATCAACCCCTAGAACAAAAAGGCCTTCTTCAATATCTGAAACGAGAATATTTCCTGATGGTAGGTATGGCCAAGCACCCCATGCACCATTGAAACCATTTCCACTGAGTGGACTTGAATCAAAATACCCAGTAAGTACAATATTTGATGGGTCAGATACATCATGAACAGTTAGTCCATCACGGTAGTGAGACGTTACAACATAATCGTTGAAGAAATGGGAATTGTGAGGAATTGTACCTTCAGAAAGAGGATGTCTAACCTTAGCTGTTTCAACCACGTTCTGAAAGTCGCCCATATCGTATCCGGCAACAAACCCACTAGTCACTTCATCAGTTGTGTAGCATTGAGCGTTATCATCAGATGGCCATACATTATGCGCAAATTCACTTGGAGTATCCCAGTTTGCGAGCACAGCTGGGGTGCTTGGGTTGGAAACNTCTACCACGAAAACACCATCCTCTAAACATGCAGCCCAAAGCGTATCTCCTCGCACAAAACCGTCATGTATATAGAAGTCATTCCAAACGCCTAATTCAACTGGGCTCATTGGGTTTGAAATATCTAGGATAATGGCACCATCAATATTATCTGTTCCGAAAATGTAAGCTTTATCGTTTTCAACATCTATAAACATGTTGTGTGCAGATTCAAACTCAAAAGTGCTACCAGTGTAAAGTGTGGTTGGCAACGGGGCTGTAGTAGGCAGCGGGCTCATATCCACAATTAGCATTCCACCGCCTCCTTCTGTCACGCAATATGCATGTCCGTTATAATAAAACGGGTCTCTCCAAGTTGAACTTGGTCCAGGCTCAAAAAAGACTTCATTTGGCAGAGATGGGTCGGTTACATCGACAATTGAAAAACCATTTCGAACGCCAACCAAGGCGTATTCTCGTCCATTATGCAGCGCTCCTCGAACTTCGCTTAAATCTTGCGAATAGGAAAGGTGACCCAGTTGTGTTGTGTTTAGGGTTGACTGAGAAAACCCCGACTGAATTGACAAGAACAAAAACGAGATGAGCAGACTAAAGTGAATTTTCATAGTTGGGTTTGCTTTTAGCTTGCACAAAAGAACGCTTTTGCAAACGGTAAGTTGTCGCAAACATGACTCCGATGGATGCAATAATGTCTCGTATTATTACGGTTCAATATTATTCTATGAAGAAAATACTTTCGTTTTCGGGCAGTTTTAGTGCCGACTCTATCAACCATCAACTGGTTGTTTACACACGCAGCTTAATGAAAAATGCTGATTTGTCAATCATCAGGCTGACAGATTTCGAGGCACCGATTTATCGAAATGAGTTAGAAAAGGAATCTGGAATCCCTGTCAATATTAAAAAGCTACGTCTGCTTTTTGATGAGGCTGATGCTTTCATTGTCTCAACTCCTGAATATAACGGCAGTATTCCCGCAGGACTAAAGAACACGATGGATTGGCTTTCTCGAACTGGAGGTAAGATATTTCAAGACAAGCCAGTTCTGCTCATGGCTACTTCTCCTGGAGGTCGCGGTGGTCAGACGGTACTAAATCACCTGTCGGCAGTAGTGCCGTTTTGGGGGGCAAAATTGGTTGGAACCCTTAGTCTGCCAAATTTTGGAGCTAACTTTTTAGATGGGAAATTAATCTCACGAGAACTAAGTGAGGAACTGGAGACGGTTTTAGAAAAGCTTCTTTCTGAGTTAGAATAAACCTAACTGCCCTTCGCTATTATCAGTGGGTGGCGTTTTAGGCTCCTCTTTCTTAGTTCCAGCTTTTGGCTCTGGTTCTGCCTCTTTCGGCTCTTCGGCTTTTGAAGTGTCTTCCACTTCTAATTCTACCGTTGTTGTTTCCTCAGAGTCAGCGGCCTCTTCAACTTCCTTTGGCGTGTTTCCATCGTCACCGTCATCACTTGGCGGTTCTTGAACTTCAGACGTTGGTGGCTCGTACGGAATAGGATCCATCTGATCGATGGTATTCACTGTTTCCTTTGTGAGCATATTGCCTTTGGCTTTCAGACCTTTAACCGCAATGAACTCCTCCACGTTCACCTCTTCTGTCATAGCTTCTTCTTCGCCTGGACGCTTTCTGAAATTAATCTGAATCATTGGTTTCCAATCGGAAGAAACAAGCTCTAACTGATTTTCATCTCCCTCAGGAACGAACTCAACCGCCTTGCTTGATTTTTCAACCAAGAAGCGCTTAATCATGTAAATCTTCTTGTCTGAATCGAAATAGACAACTGAAAGTGGTTTGTCTTGATTCCATTTCTCAATTAGAATCATGTCGTCCTCAAACTGTGTGCTAATATCAAAGCCAAGCAGCTTGTATTCTCCAGATTGTTGAACAGTTAGAATCTTATCCTCAGGCCCAAACGCACCCAAAAGTTCGCCTCTTCCTTCAGTATTTAATCGTTGTACGGTATCATCAAACCAAATCTTACGCGCACCAAGCGTTGAAAGACCTTTTTCCTTTATCTCAATCTTACGAAGTGGATTCTTTGAAAAGGTATTTCCTTTTGCTGCACGTCCTTTTATGGCTAATTCAGAAAAATCGAAGTCAAACTTTAGTTTCTTCAACTTTGGTTTAGGTCGAACGTGAACCAACACCACCTCGGCTTCACCATTCGAGTTAGCTGTGAACCATTCTACTGTACTTCCAGCCGAACCAGCTGTGAGGTCATAATCCTTATCGCGTGTTACGGACGTAACGGGAAAACGCTTAACCATGTAGTTGCCGCGTGGGCCATCCCGATATATCATATTATATATGGTACGCTTGTCGTTCTTGCGAAAAACAGCTGCGTGAAGAATGTCCTTACCAACAAAAACCTTGTTGTCCACCCTCACCACTTTCATGTTGCCATCTGCGGTAAACACAATGATGTCGTCAATGTCAGAGCAATCAGCAATGAATTCATCTTTTCTTAAAGATGTTCCGATAAAACCTTCTTCTCTATTGATGTAAAGCTTTTCGTTTGCAACCGCAACGCGTGCTGCGTTGATGTTCTCAAACTGGCGAATCTCTGTCTTCCGTTCTCGGCCCTTTCCGTACTTCTCCTTTAGGTTTTTGTAATAGGCAATCGCGAAATCGATTAGGTGATCTAAGTCATGTTTCACCGCGGCAATTTTGTCTTCTAATGCAGCAATATTGTCATCAGCCTTGTTCGCATCGAACTTTGAAATACGTTTGATTCGGATTTCTGTCAAACGCACAATATCCTCTTCCGTAACTTCACGAATGAGGTGTTTGATATGTGGTTTTAATCCTCTGTCAATAGCACTAATTACACCTGGCCAAGTTTCCTCTTCTTCAATATCTCGGTAGATGCGATTCTCGATAAAAATCTTTTCTAGTGATGCAAAATGCCATTGCTCTTGCAACTCACCAAGCTTGATTTCCAGCTCTCTTCTTAGAAGATCAAGTGTTTGCTGCGTACATATTTTTAGAATTTGAGAAACGGATGTGAAAACTGGTTTCTCGCCCTCAATAACACAGGCATTTGGCGAAATACTTACTTCACAATCTGTGAAGCTGTAAAGCGCATCAATCATCTTGTCAGGAGAAATTCCTGCGGCAAGATGAATCAGAATTTCGACATTTTCAGCGGTGTTGTCCTCTACCTTCTTAACCTTTATTTTGCCTTTATCGTTGGCTTTTAGAATGCTATCAATGAGGTTAGAAGTGTTGGTGCCGTAAGGAATCTCGGTAATGACCAGGGTTTTGGTGTCTAACTTTCCAATTCGTGCACGAACGCGGACTTTTCCGCCACGTTGCCCATCATTATAGTTAGTAAAATCGGCCATTCCGCCCGTAGCGAAATCTGGATTTACTTTCGCACTTTTCCCCTTCAGTATCTGAATAGAAGCATCAATGAGTTCATTGAAGTTGTGCGGCATAATCTTGGTCGATAATCCAACTGCGATACCTTCAACTCCTTGCGCCAACAATAATGGAAACTTGACAGGAAGCGTAACGGGCTCTCTGTTTCTACCATCATAACTGGTCTTCCAATTTGTGGTCTTCGGATTGAAAACAACTTCTAAAGCAAACTTTGAAAGTCGTGCTTCAATGTATCGCCCAGCAGCAGCACGGTCGCCAGTAAGTGTGTTTCCCCAGTTTCCTTGAGTATCAATAAGTAACTCTTTTTGACCAAGCGCCACAATTGCATCACCAATGGCCATATCGCCATGAGGGTGATATTTCATACAATGTCCAATTATGTTCGCAACCTTATTATAGCGACCATCTTCCAACTCAAACATGGAGTGCATGATACGCGTTTGAACAGGCTTCAGGCCATCCTCGATAGTCGGAACGGCACGTTCGAGAATAACGTAGCTGGCGTAATCCAAGAACCAATCTTGGTACATCCCACTTACGGCAATCGCGTTCTCAACCGCTCCGTCTTCCTTTTCCTCGTTTTCGTTCGAGCCGTTCTCCTCGCTCATTTACTTTATTCGTCCTTCAATTAATTATCCTTCTACCTCAACCGCCTCTTCTTCCTCAGCCAAGTCCTTTTCAATCCGAAGATTGTTAATAATAAACCCTTGTCTGTCAGGTGTGTTTTTACCCATGTAAAAGGATAACATTTGGCTCAAATGATCCTCTTTCCGAATCTCTACTGGATCCAATCGCATGTTTTCTCCAATGAAGTTTTTAAACTCATCAGGCGAAATCTCTCCCAAACCTTTGAAACGGGTTATCTCTGGATTCTTTCCAAGTTTGGCCAATGCCTCTCTACGTTCATCTTCAGAGTAGCAATACCGCGTTTCCTTCTTATTCCTGACACGAAAAAGAGGTGTCTGTAAAATGTAAACGTGACCGTTTTTAATCAAATCGGGAAAGAATTGTAGCAAGAATGTAAGCAGCAACAAGCGGATGTGCATTCCATCCACATCTGCATCCGTGGCGATCACAATCTTGTTGTAACGCAAACCTTCCAAACCATCTTCAATATTCAAGGCTGCTTGAAGTAGATTGAACTCTTCGTTCTCGTAAACTACCTTTCTGGAAAGCCCGAAACTGTTCAGTGGCTTACCACGCAAGCTGAATACGGCTTGTGTATTTGGGTCGCGGCTTTTTGTAATAGAACCAGATGCCGAATCTCCCTCTGTAATGAAAACAGTTGTCTCTTCAGCACGTGGTTTGTTTGTGTCGAAATGAACACGGCAATCGCGCAATTTCTTGTTATGAAGGCTTGCTTTCTTAGCCCTGTCTCTTGCTAGCTTTTTAATGCCAGAAAGCTCCTTTCTCTCTCTTTCTGCCTGCTGAATTCGTTTAAGAAGAGTCTCGGTAACGGCAGGATTCTTATGCAGGAAATTATCGAGTTCCGTCTTAAGGAAATCACCCACAAACGCTTTCATCGATGGACCATCAGGACCAACATTATGAGAGCCCAACTTGGTTTTAGTCTGACTTTCAAAAACAGGCTCCATCACCTTCACAGAAATGGCTGAAATGATTCCGCTTCTTACATCTCCCGCATCTAAGTTTTTTCCGAAGTGAGTGCGAATAGTAGTCACAATTGCCTCGCGAAAAGCACCTTGATGCGTTCCGCCCATGGTTGTGTGCTGCCCATTCACAAACGAGTAATATTCCTCTCGGGAAGAATTTCCGTGAGTAATTGCGACCTCAATATCATCTCCTTTTAGGTGAATAATTGGGTAACGGATATCGTCATCAATCTTTGCTTCAAGAAGGTCTTTTAGACCATTCTCGGAGTGCATCTTTTCTCCGTTGTAAACAATTGTCAAACCTGGATTTAGGTAGCAATAGTTCCATAACATCTTCTTCACATGCTCATCTCGGAATTTATATCCTTTGAAAAGCGTTTCATCTGGCTCAAAATAAGTGAGTGTTCCCTTCCTTCCGCTGCTTGGCTCAATTGGCGCGTCATTGGTAATGATTCCCTGCTGAAACTCGGCCAGCTTGGTCTGGTCATCGCGATAACATTGAATGGTAAATAGGGAAGACATGGCATTTACCGCCTTCGTACCAACTCCATTTAGTCCAACAGATTTCTTAAACGCAACAGAATCGTACTTAGCACCCGTGTTAATCTTGCTTACGCAATCCACAACTTTAGTCAACGGAATTCCACGCCCGTAGTCACGAATACGCACCGAACGCTCCTTCACGGTCACCTCAATGGTACGGCCATTTCCCATCACAAACTCATCAATAGAGTTGTCAATCACCTCTTTAATCAGAATGTAAACGCCATCGTCATACTGAGTTCCATCGCCCAGTTTTCCGATGTACATGCCTGGCCTAAGCCGAATGTGTTCATGCCATTCTAGCGATCGTATTTGGTCTGCTCCATATTGTGATTCCTCTGCCATTTTTTTACTTCCTCGCCTGCTTTCTTGGGATGCCTAAATATAGTATTAGAGCGAAGTGAACTCGAACTTATTGCTAGTTGGTTTTCAACAGGGATTTGAACAGTCTTTTTTAGGCCCACTTCTTAACTAAATTCCTGTTTCTTTGTCGAATAATCTAAAATTAAAACTTCCAAAATGCCCATCATCGCTCCATCCCTTTTAGCCGCAGATTTCACCAAGTTGGGTGAAGCAATGGAAATGATAAATAGGAGTGAGGCTGATTGGCTTCATGTGGATGTGATGGATGGGGTTTTTGTCCCAAACATCTCTTTTGGCGAACCAGTGATGAAGCCATTGAAGAAGATTTGCACTAAGCCATTTGATGTGCATTTGATGATTGTGGATCCGGACCGTTATCTGCAATATTTCAAAGACCTGGGGGCCGATGTGCTTACGGTTCATTACGAAGCATGTACACATCTTCATAGAACTATTGGAGCAATTAAGGAGTTGGGAATGAAAGCGGCTGTTTCGCTCAATCCTGGAACTCCGGTTTCATTATTAGAAGATGTACTTCCAGAATTAGACATGGTGCTGATTATGTCGGTAAACCCAGGTTTTGGAGGGCAGAAGTTCATTGATAACACTTACGTCAAAGTGTCCAAACTCAGGGCGATGGCTGATAAAGTAAACTCCGACCTAATTATTGAAATTGATGGTGGTGTGAACTTGGAGAACGCACCAAAACTTGTAGCCGCTGGCGCGACCGCACTGGTTGCTGGTAGTTCTGTCTTTAAGGCTGAAAACCCAGAAGCTGTTATTTCTGGATTGAAGAAAGCTTAATTCGTTCCGTCCACGTAATCCTGTAAGTAGCTGAAGTATTCGGTCAATTTGCCGTCTTGTGCGATTGTAGCACGTTCTAATATCTTTTCAGAATCTTCTCCCAAGAACAAAGGAATAATCTTGTCGATTAAGTCTTGTCCAAAGCCTTCTGAGGCATCTTTAGGAATCTCACACGGAAGGTTGTCGACTGCCATAATGGTTATGCTGTTTTTAGCGTAAGCATCGGCTTCTTTTCCAGTAATTCTATCGTAGCCATAAATTGGGTCTGCAATGGTTGACGGACGAAGTGTAGTTGGTACAGAACCTTTAATGTCGCAAGTGATGTCTGCTATCACTTTTGCCTTAAAGTCATCAGATTTCACGTCTTCTTCGGTGAAGAAATGAGCCGATTTATTATCCCAAAAATGTGCTGAAATAAAGATATCGGCTACGTTGGTGAACTTGGTAAACGTGTTCTCCCAAGCAGTGCTGTCTTTCACAAATTCACCAAAACTAGCTGGCGCTTTCCCATCCTTTTCGTGGTAATCGAGAATGTCTGCATTGCAGTAAACAGGTTCGTCAAACGTTTCATTCAAAAACTCTGGAATTGAAACTTCACGTATGCAAGCGGCATTCAATGTTTCCTTTGAACCTTTGGCAACTTTTCCTCCGCCTGAAATGATGATTTTGGCATTTCCAAGTTCAACCTTTTTCATTTCTCGGCCCATTTCTTTCATGTCTTCACATTGAAAGGCTGGCTTTAATTCGAATGAATTGTTTCGTTTTCCGTGAGCGATAAGCGCATTGTATGCACCAACAATTCCAGCAAAACGACCAAACCCTAGAACGCGAAACCCGTTGGAGTAGGTGAGGGTTTCGTAATCGACAAGACGAATGTTCTTCTTCAATACCTCAAGTAGAAGATTTCTGTTGTATGGTTGCTTCTTAAGCGTATGCGAGAAGAAAAGCATGGTTTTTCCTTCGGCAAGCATCTCGAACTTTACTTCTTTTACTCCGAAAATGATGTCGCAATCGTTAACGTTATCAACTAGTTCGATTCCCGCGGCTGCGTATTCATCATCCTTAAAACAGCGAATTGGACTGCGTTGAACTTTGATTTCTAGTTCTGGATGAGCTTGCTTGAGATGAGTACAATGCGAAGGGGTCAAACCAACTCTCTTGTCTGGTGGCGTTTTGCCTTCTTTGATAATGCCAATTTTCATGTTGCGAAATTATGATTTACTGTGCGCAATTATGTCTGTAAATACCGAGCGTTAGGGATGGAAGGGGCATCCTTTTCTGAGGAACGAGGAAAAGATATAGCGCACAGCCCGACCGCTTTGCGGGAACGCCCTGAAAATCTGAGTTCAAAAGGTGTTTGCGAAAACGAATGGAATCACTACTTTTGCCGTCCGCTTTTTTGGCGGGTAATTAAACACAAACAAATAATTATTTTATGAACCAGTACGAAGCCGTTTTCATTTTAACTCCCGTTTTGTCTGAAGCTCAGATGAAGGAAGCGGTAAAGGATTACGAAAAGTTCATAAAAGCTGATGGAGGCAAAGTTGTCTCTAAGGAAGATTGGGGGCTGCGCAAATTGGCGTATCCAATCCAAAAGAAATCCAACGGCTTTTACAATCTTTTCGAGTTCCAAGCCAACCCTTCGCTGATTGCTGAACTTGAATTGAAATTCAAGCGTGACGAACGTGTCATCAGATTCCTAACCGTAAAAATGGATAAGTTCCATATTACTTACGCGGAAAGCAGAAGAACAAGATTAAAGAACCCAAAACCAGCAAAAGCTTAAGGTCATGGCAGGAAAGAAAGATGGTGAAATCAGATATCTGAACCCACCGACAGTAGAAGTAAAAAGAGATAAGTATTGCCGTTTCTTGAAGTACGGTATCAAGTTTATTGATTACAAAGACCCAGATTACCTTTTGGCTTTTATCAATGAGCAAGGAAAGCTTCTTCCAAGAAGATTAACAGGTACATCGTTGAAGTATCAGCGCAAGGTTGCACAAGCTGTAAAGCGTGCACGCCACATTGCTTTGATTCCTTACGTTGCTGACCAAATGAAGTAAGACAGCCATGGAAATTATACTTAAGAAAGACGTAGAATTCGTAGGATACAAGAATGATCTTGTAACTGTGAAGAACGGATACGGAAGAAATTACCTTATCCCGAACGGATTGGCTGCTTTGGCAACTGATAGTGCCAAAAAAGTAAGAGAAGAAGATTTGAGACAACGCGCTCATCGCGAAGCTAAATTGATTGAAGAGGCGACTAAATTGTTGGCTAAGATTCAAGGTGCTGACATTAAAGTTGGAGCAAAAGCTGGCGAAGGAGACAAAATCTTTGGTTCTGTAAACAGTATTCAGGTTGCTGATGCAATCAAAACTGCAACAGGAGTAGAGGTTGACCGTAAGAAGGTTGGTCTTAAAGAAGCTATCGTTAAAACACTTGGAAAATACAACGCGAGCATCCGACTTCATAAAGAAGTGGAAGGCGAGTTTGAATTTGAAGTGGTTGGAGAGTAATTCTCAACTCAATTGATTTTAGGAAAGGCG
>JGI20160J14292_10001951_pt1 | contig 16867 bp, 10 predicted proteins | sample COG_10_FD_14292 | JGI IMG/M metagenome (IMG submission 14292) | reverse complement strand
GTAGATACATAATGAAAAAAGTAGTTGTAGAAATCTAGAATTTCTCATCTAGATATATAAATAAAAAATGAAACCAACTGGAAAAATTTCAACTGGACTACTATTCATACTTATTGGTTTAGCCGTTGTCGTTATGTTGACTACTTGTGCTGGATGTTCCAACGTGGTACCTTATAATGCTCATCTCAAATACACAAGTACTGAGGGATTTAGACCCGAGCACTATGCTAGTTATCCCGATGGAAATGCCGTCGATATTAAGGACAGACATCTTATCGATAGCACTGCATCCCAGCCTACTGACCAACGCGTTCCTAAAATGAAAGGTCTATTTGGACCTGACGACAAAGACAAGGTTATTGATTCATACTCTAAAGCAAAAGGTGGATTAAGTGAGGAGTGCATGCAGCGTTCAAGCGGATTAAGTAATTCACAGGGATATTTGTGTTTAGATGATGAACAAATTAAGCTTCTCCGGACACGTGGTGGAAACCAGTCCGGTTGTGATAGTCCTTCTGCTTAAATCTTTTATCAAATATATATTTCTACATTTTCATAATATTGTATATTTTACTCGTTATGAGATTTGTTTTTCTACAACCAATATTAGTGTTTGTAGAAAAAATAGCTATAGGTATACATCCTTTATTGTTCTAATTTTTCTTCTAATTCTGCGATTCTCTCGTTTAATTTAAATATAGTTTGAGTCGTTTCAATTATAAAATTGTGTAGTGTAGCATCATATTTTGGAATATTATGAATAGGAATTAAACTTTTTGTGGCTCTACTTTGTTTAACATTAAACGAGGATGTATCTTCGTTATTCTCAATTTTTTTGAGGTATTTTTCTTCATTACACATATTTTCGTGCGTTTTTTTAATCCAATCATTCGTATTCTCGAAACTATCCATTCTATAAATGTAATTTATAAATTGTNTTTTACAGAAAAAATACGTGATCAAATGNTTACTCAAATGTAACGTAACATTTTTCACAATATTGGATAGATTTTGATCGATCAGGGTCAATATCTATTACGTCATCTACAATCNGATNCGATACAGTTTTTTAATAAAATATTGTCTACGTGTTTTACGATTTCATTAATCTCATCATTTTTTTCACACGAAATTAATAAACTTTTGATCTGAATGAGATGTTCAATTGTGCAGTTATCCATATTAAATATACTAATGAAATAATATTTAATAAGTTTTATAAAACAATCTAATATCCACAAATTAAGAATACTGTTTTGTTCCTGGTATTATATTCATTAATTTTGTAGGGACGACATAATCATATTCGCTATATTTATATATAGGCAACAAATTAGATAAATCTACTCGTGTTAATTCTTTTTTATCACTGCTACACGATGGACAAATTTTCACTCGACCATCTTTAACACATCCTTCATGAAATATATGTTTGTTACATATTGTATCGTTAAAACTTACTGCTACATATGGTCCTGTTTCCGTAAATTTATCTTTTAAACATATCGCACACGTAGGGCGTTTAGTCAAGTTATCCGTTAACAATATCCTTTCTAATATAGCCTTTTTTGTTTTTTTTTTCATTGTATATTCTACTATACCATTATATCGATTTGGTAAGTAGATAGATGTCATGTCTTTATAATCCTTTATAGTAAAGTAAGTTGATGTAGGGTCTCCAATAAACTTTTTATCTATAGAACTATATTCATAACTTTGTCTTTTATAAGGAATGTTAAATGTATAATATTCCTCATCATCTTTTAGTTCATCTACATTCGTCATTTGTATTCCATTTAAATTTATAAATTGTGCGAAGGAATGTATATAATCGTTCGTAGACAGTTTCTTCTGATCAAATAAATTGAGATAGAATTCAAACATTGTGTTCATTTTTTATTACATATTTTTTTTTCGGTATGGTAATTTAAATCAATTTTACTAAATATCATATAATTATAGTAAAATTGTAGTATTTTCTTATCTAAAATAAAAAATAGGGATTATAATGGTACAAATGTACCATTATACATATAGTCCAAACAGGCTCTGATTAATATGTTGTTCACAATCGACCAATTTCTTAATATGCTCTTTTGTAACTGTAACTGGGAATGTGATTTTCAAATCCAAATCCTTTGAGAAAATATTCTTTTCTGGTTTCATTAAACGAAACAGATTGAGTTTGGTATGAATAATTTCTAAACACCGTTTTAGATTTCTCACACCTTCTTCGCCCTTGGTAATTGTCTCGTTAGAAATAATTTCTTCGAGTGTTTCGTCTGGAATAATCAATTCGTCTTGTTTAAAACACACTTGTTCTCTGATTTTAGGCAACAAGAAATCGCGTGCGATAATTTGTTTTTCCTTTTTATCATATCCCTTGGTCACAATTCGATACATTCTGTCTCGCAAAATGGGATTAATACGCGATTCGTCATTATAACTAAAAATAAACAGACATTTACTTAAGTCGAAATGAATTTCCGAAAAATACTTGTCGTGGAATTGAGTATTTTGTGACGTATCCGTGAGATGTGTAAGAATACCAATGATTTCCTCACCTCTGGGAGTATCACTGACCTTATCCAACTCATCAAAATAAATGACGGGGTTCATACACTTACTATCCATCAAAATCTGGGCAATGCGTCCCCAAAGACTACCTTCATATGTATATCCATGACCTTCCAAAGAACTCGCATCTCCAGTTCCGCCCAATGCGATAAATGAGAATTCTCTACCCAAAATCTTACTAATTCCCTCTTTTACAAGAGAAGTTTTACCAGTTCCAGGAGGACCCTTAATCGCAATTGCCGTTCCAAGTGCGTCGGGATTTGTAATCCATTGTCCCATCATTTGCATAATCTGCATTTTAGCATCATTCAAACCATAAACACAATCATCTAGTATGGTTTTCGCATTTTCCATAAAGTCGCTACATTTATCAATACCATCCGTCATATTAACATTGAGATGTTTATGAACACCAAATGGAATACGCATAAATCCATCTACCCATGTCTTGAGTTTAAAATATTCGGGGTCTCCTGGTTCCATAGACCGTAACATACTTACCTTTTGCATAACAGTCGCCTTGAATTTCGGGGGAATATTACTATCCAATAGTACTAGACGATATGGTTTTTTAATACTAATATGTTCGTTGATTTCTTTGAGTTCTTTAATTACACGCAACTGTTCTTTATTAGACAACTGTTTTTTAAAATATTCGATTTCTCCGGTCTTTTTCTCATCTTGTCCATTGACCATTTTGTAATATTTTTTGGCGTTCTTTAGACGAGACTTTTTGACTAATTTACGAATAGAATCGTGACATTCGTCGACGGCTTTCATCAAAATCTTGCTCTTTGGATTTTCCTTAAGTTGTGTAGAAAGATATTTTTTCAACTCAATCAAACTTTTATACTCTTTTTCAGCATCCACTGTTTCGGAATTATCGGATTTTTCGGAAGTATTCCGTTTTTTCTGCTTTTTCTTTTCCTTATCCTTTTGCTTATTTTTCATTGACTTTGTAACAATTCCTTCAGGAATGGGAATCGTTTCGTAATTTTCACGCATAAATAGTTTCTCATCATCGCTATCACATTCTTCATGACGATCATCCTTAATCGCATTTTGGTCGTTGATTTCATCTTCATTTGGTCCACCACCAGTTAGGGCAGAAAACAACATATTAAAATCGTTAACATCAGCATCAGCATCATCATCGTCATCTTCATCTTCTTCGTAAAATTCATCATCGGATTCAGTATCACTCTCCTCAACACGTTTTTTATGCTTTTTCTTTTCCTTAACTACTTTTTTGGATTTAACTGTTTTTATATTTTTTTTGGACTTTTTATACTGCTTGTCGTCTTGTTTCACCTTCTCATTAATATAATTAGATGGAAATAATGTAGCAATCGTTTTACGTAATTCACGTGGATCTATATTCGAACCATCTTCGTCATCTTCAATATCATATTCAATTTCCTCGTCATCAGTTTCTTCGTCGGGTGATTCATCCGATTCATATTCCAAAACCCTATATACTTTTTTTTTTTTTTGACTTTTAGGAATATAATCAGAATCAGAGTCTGAATCGCTATCTTCGTCGTCTTCGTCATTAGAATACAAAATATACTCAATCTCATTGTCGTCATCGGAAGAGTCCGAATCCTCCTTACGGCGTTTGATCTTACTTCGTGTATTGGGTTTTTTTTCACTGGATTTACTAGGCATAATATCAGTAACTAATATTAAATAGTATCTTAACTTTATTACCTTTTTTTGAAATATATATCATTCCACAAAATTGATTTAGATTAATAGAAAGTAAAACAATATAAAATATAGCCAATTATATTATATTAAACATGTCCAAACGTTCAAGTAAAGACAATATTGAGAGACCATCTAGAATTATTGGTGTCCAATTTAGTATGTTATCGCCCGAGGAAATTCGTAAAAATTCAGTGGTAGAAATAACTTCAGGGGATACATATAACAATAATAAGCCAGTTGTCGGTGGTTTATTTGATCCTCGTATGGGTGTTTTGGAACCAGGTCTTATTTGTCCAACAGACGGTATGACTTATATTGATACTCCTGGATATTTTGGACATATTGAACTAGCTAGACCGGTGTTTTCAATTCAAAATATGAAGGATATTTTGAAAATCTCGCGTTCAATCTGTTTCAAGTGTAGTAAGTTACTCGTTAACAAAAATCAACACAAGCATATATTAGAATTGCCCAATTCCAAGCGTTGGGATTATGTAAATTCACTTACATCTAAAACTATTAAGCGTTGTGGTGAACAAACCGAAGATGGTTGTGGATGTAAGCAACCTGATAAAATTAAACTCGAAGGTATGGCCACCATTTGTGCGACGTGGGAAAATCTAGACACAGAAGGTGATGGTGATAATAAAGTCACCAAAAAGATGACCGCCGAGAATATGCTGAAAATTTTCAAACGTATTTCCGATGATGATATTAATTTTATGGGATTTAGTCCTGTGTGGTCGAGACCGAGTTGGATGATTTGGGAAGTTCTACCGGTTCCTCCCCCCGCCGTAAGACCATCGGTGAAGCATGATGCGCAACAGAGAAGTGAAGACGATTTGACTCATATCTATAGAAGTATTATTAAATATAACAATATTTTGCGCGATAAGATGGCGAATCCTGAATCAAATGCGAATGTTACAGAGGGTTGGTATACAATTCTACAACATTCCGTCGCGATGATTGCGAATAATAAAATCAAAGGTGTTGCTCCTATGGCGCAACGTTCAGGACGTCCACTCAATTGTATTATGGGACGTTTGAATTCAAAGAATGGCCGTATTAGAGGCAATCTTATGGGAAAACGTGTTGATTTTAGTGCCCGTTCGGTTATTACAGGCGACCCAAATCTATCCGTCAAACAACTCGGTGTACCTTTGAAGATTGCGATGAATATTACAAAACCAGTGATAGTGAATGACCGAAATCGCGATTTCCTAACAAAAATAGTTCAAAATGGTCCCGATGGTGGACCTAATGGCGAACCCGGTGCGAAGATCCTCGAGAGAAAATCTGGTGAAAATATCTCACTCCGAAACGTTGACCGTGAGACCATCGAGTTATACAATGGAGATACAGTTCATCGTCATATGATGGATGGGGATGCCGTTTTGTTCAACAGACAACCCAGTCTTCATAGAATGTCTATGATGTGTCATATTGTAAAAGTTATGAAAGTTGGCGATACATTTCGTATGAATGTAGGTGATACAAAGCCTTATAATGCGGATTTTGATGGTGATGAGATGAATATGCACATGCCTCAAAATGTATTGGCGGAAACCGAACTACGCGCTTTGGCGGCAATCCCATACTGTACTATTAGTCCTGCGAGTAATTCACCGATTATCGGTATTTATCAAGATTCACTTCTCGGATCTTATCGGTTAACTCGTGAGAATATTAAATTTAATCATCGCGAAGCAATGAACCTCTTGATGATGTATCCTCACGTAGACACTGCTGCTTTGAAAGAGAAGAAAATACTGTCTTCTTTCGATGTTCTATCACAGATCATCCCCCCAATGACCATGGTTTATAAGACAAAGCAATTTAAGGACGGCGACGATTTCGCAACTTCACCCAATGTCTTTGAAGTCCGAAATGGTAAGTTCATCCGAGGACAACTAGATAAGTCTGTTATTGGTTCTACTACCAAAGGTATGCTCCATCGCATCAATAATGATTTCGGCAACATGGCGTGTGTAAATTTCAACGATAATCTACAAAATATTGTGACCGAATATCTGAAAACAAGTGCGTATAGTGTGGGTATTAGTGATTTGATTGCTAATAAAGCAACCCAGACACAGATTTTGACGATTATTGCTCAACAAAAAGCCGAAGTTCAGGAACTAATCGACAAGGTTCATTTGGGTGTATTTGAGAACAATACCGCAAAGTCCAGTATCATCGAATTTGAGACCAATGTTGGTAATATTTTGAACAAGGCAACGGATGAGGCCGGCAAAATTGGACGTGATAGTTTGGATAAAAACAATCGCTTCCTCATTATTGTGAATTCAGGTTCAAAGGGTAATCCTACCAATATTGCCCAGATGATATCTTGTTTGGGACAGACCAGTGTGGACGGTAAACGTATTCCATATGGATATGACGGCAGAACACTTCCTCATTACCATAAATACAACGACAGTCCAGGAGCACGTGGTTTCATCGAGAATTCCTATATTTCAGGATTGACTGCTCCCGAACTATTCTTTCACGCAATGGGTGGTAGAGTGGGTCTTATTGATACAGCAGTTAAGACATCTCAAACTGGTTATATTCAACGTCGTCTTATCAAAGGTCTTGAGGATCTTAAAGTTGAGTATGATATGACTGTTCGAAACAACAAGGGTAAGATTATCCAATTCACATACGGTGATGACTCATTCGACACAACTCGTGTTGAGAATCAGGTCATCCCCCTTGTTGGAATGAGTGTTGAAGATATATACATGCATTATGATATTGTGGGTATTAACGACCAGGCGAGTGAATTGTTATCTGTATATACACGAGGTGCTATTTCGAGACTTAAGAAGCAGCGTGGTGATACTCGTATGAGATGTCGTAAATATATCGATAATATGTTGGATATGCGCAATTCAATCGTGAAGAACGTATTTAAACATAAAAACGAGAATTCAATCTCTATGCCTGTGTCTTTCCAAAATATTATTGTGAATATCCAGGGTCAAATGGGTCTAAATCAAAATAGTGTTGTTGATATTACCCCTCTAGAAGCATTCGACTTAATCGAGGAAAATTTCAAAAAGATGAATGAGATGACTTACGCACCTCTTACTCCGCTATTTGAAGTCATGTATTACTTCTACCTATCACCACGTGAACTCCTTGTGAATAAGCGTTTCCATCGCAAAGCACTCATTGTTCTATTAGAGACAGTCGCTCTTAAACATAGAGAGGCACTTGTTCATCCAGGTGAAATGGTGGGTGTAATTGCTGGACAATCTATTGGTGAACCTACTACACAACTTACACTGAATACATTCCATTTGGCGGGTGTGTCGAGTAAATCCAATGTTACTCGTGGTGTTCCTAGAATTGAGGAAATTTTGCGTCTAACAAAGAATCCTAAACATCCTTCGTTAACTGTCTACTTGAAGCCATTCGAGGAGTCTGACCAAGAAAAAGCCACTATGTATGCTACAATGATGGAACATACAAAATTGGTTGATATCACACGTTCTGTTCAAATTCATTTTGAACCCCGAATTCGCGACACGTCTATTCTAGAAGACCAACTCTTATTAGAACAGTTTTATGAATTTGAGAGGTTGTTCGACGATTGTCTTGACCCAGTTGATGTAGTAAAAGTAGAAGATTCTACCAAATCAAAATGGGTGATTCGTATCGAACTTGATACTGAAGCCATGTTGGATAAGAATATTACCACAGACGATATTCATTTCGCAATATCAAACAGTAATTACGGAAGTGATGTCGAGTGCGTGTTTTCGGATTACAATAACGATAATTTGGTATTCCGTATTCGCGTGAATGGTTCTGTTTTGAACAAGGGTAAGAAGAAGGGTGTGGCCGAAACACTTGACCAATCCGATGATATTTATCTCTTGAATAATTTCCAAGAGACACTTCTTCAAAATATTGTATTGCGTGGTATCAATAATATCGAAAATGTTACTGCACGAAAAATCCAAAACTCTGTTAAAAAGGTAGATGCTATGCCTGTTATTAAAAAGGGAATGTTTTCGGTGGCGGGTGAAAATGAAATGTCTATTAAAAAAGAGGATGGTAAATATGTGAAGAATGATATCTGGGTGCTTGATTCAACCGGAACCAACCTTCTTCACGCACTCGCACTTGATTTTATAGACTCCTCGCGCACAACCAGTAATGATATTCGAGAGATATTTAACGTATTGGGTATGGAAGCTGCTCGGCAAACCATATATTTGGAAATGACGGAGGTCATGGAATTCAGTGGTGTCTATATTAATTATCACCATTTGGGACTATTATGTGATCGTATGACGTGTAATGAGAACATGGTTCCGATATTCCGTTCTGGTTTGTTGAACGATAATGTAGGGCCTATTGCGAAGGCAACATTCGAGGTTCATACAGAAGTTCTATTGAACTCAGCTAGACACGGTGAATTTGACCATATGCGTGGTGTATCCGCCAATGTAATGACTGGACAATATGGTAATTATGGAACAGGTGCTTTCCAGGTGGTTCTTGATATGAATGAAATGGAGAAATTGGATGCGTTTGATGTAGATACGACTGATACAGACCAGGCAATCGACGAACGTTTTGAAAAACACACGACAAAGAGTGACTGTTCAAAGTCGAATATCACGATCCAAAACAATATTGCGAATATTCAAAAAGGCGTGGAAGACGATATTTGTGATGATGGATATAATGTAGGATTTTAAATAAGATTATACTCCCATTGTATTTGATTAGATATTTATATTTTTTTTGATTACAACATCACCTTTATAATTATTTACATAAAATGTATAAAATTAATTATATACATTTTATATACATGGACAAAGTAGTAACTATAGCTGCGAATTGGAAAATGAATCCATCGACTATCGATGATGCTATTCACTTAATACGCCATATTGTAGAATCTAGTAAAAATGTTCCTATTAATGTTAAAATAATCGTGTTTGTACCATTTTCATATATACATCCTATTTCAAAAATACTTCAAAATACGAATATTTTTATAGGAGCACAAGATTGTTATACTGAAATATCAGGAGCATATACAGGTGCGGTCTCTGTACCTATGTTGAAATCATTAGGTTGTTCCTATATATTAGCTGGACATAGTGAAAGAAGACAAATTTTTAATGATACAAATCAAATTATTAATACAAAAGTGAAATTGATACTAAAATCTGAACTCAAATGTATTTTATGTATCGGTGAAAATAGAGATGAATACGAAGGTGGATTAAATAAAGAAATATGCTATAAGCAACTTTCGGAATGTTTGCTTGATTGTAACGAAGAACAACTCGGTAAAGTAATTATAGCATATGAGCCAATATGGGCAATTGGTACTGGATTAAATGCTACACCTGAAATTATGGAAGATGTAATTATCTCTATTCGAAATTGGATTAAATATACGTATTCAGAAAATGCGGCTGAAAAAATATGCATACAATACGGAGGTAGTGTTAATCCAGAAAATATATATGACGTTTTAAATCAACCCAATGTAAATGGCGTTCTTGTTGGGGGTGCATCATTAGATTCAGAAAAATTTTCAAAAATAATTCATTATCAATGATATGATTATGATATTTATTTATATCATAATCATAACCAAAATACGTGAAATTTAAAAAATGACTTTATATATTGTATTTATACTGGTCATACGGATTAACTATTAAGTCCATCGATCCAGTCCTGTAACCAGGAAGGTTGCCTCGCCTTACCGTCTGATAACCTATATTCATTATTTTTTTCACCAGTGGTGCGCATCTCTTCAAATACATACCAATCTTGATTCCATTTTGGACCACTAGCAAATAAAAGATTTTTTTCATTTTCTTGAGCAGATTTCCTTGAATCGTGGGGTTTAGAATATACTGCGACTGTAAGATGTTGAACACCATCCCTTTCACGAACAAGAAATTTAAACACATTACAACCATTCTTTAAAAAACCTTTTCCGTCAGAACGGGGAACAACTACATTCGCTTTTGATGGTGCATCACCATGATATGTACTGCTCGCTATCCAGTTAAACCCATTCACATATAGTTTAACATAATCATCACAGTACATATATACATACACTTTGTCTAATCCCGGATTTAACCAGTTATAATATAAAACGTTAGCAACATCACTACCGTAGACATTGTCCCATATACCCTCTGCACCAACGTCATTGTATATCCTATTTGTTATTTGTTTACCGTGTTTACTTGGGTTATCCGAACCGGTAGGAGGTTTACATTTATTACGTATTTCCAAATTACGAATAGATTCTTTCGACTTATCTAATGATTCTTTATGGTTTGAATTTAATTTTGAGATTTCATCTTTATGTGAATCTAATTTATTGTTATATTGAGAATATAATTCATCATATTGTGTTTTATAAACATTTGAATTATTACCAGAATCTACATTATTTAATATAGACATTACCGATTTTTGTTTACTCATAGAATATTCCTTCTTTGTTTTAATCTCATTATTATCCACTACATATTTACTATCAGTGAGAGACGGCGGTTGACTTTCAACGACTTTTGGATAACTATTATTAATTCTACCATCTGTATCATTCCAATGAGCTGCCCAATCACCTGAACTTTGTACAGTACAGCCTTGAGGTAAATGTCCCCAATTACCAGAAATGAGGTATGCTCTTTTAGCAGTAACTTTATCACCATATTGTGCTTTCGCTCTAGCTAAACAGTTGGCTTTTGTTAATGGTGCACCGTATATAGAAGATAATGCGTTTAGTTCTGGCGACGTATCACTAGTCGCACGACTATCCGCAGGCTCTGCACTGGCTGGTAGTGTATAGTCATTGCCTTTCATTCCTCTTAGCGCGGCTGGAATATAAAACCATCCCCTATTCCAATATGGACCAGTCGCAAATAAAGCATATTGTTTCATACTACCATTAGTACTAGCATCATGCATTTTAGAATATACGGCTGCTGTAAAATGTTCCGACTTCCTATCATCGCGAATCGCAAATTTAAATGTATTACAACCATATTTTTTTAAACCCATTCCCGTATCAATCTTGTGAGGAGTATATGCTCCAGGACTACTATATGTATGGTTTGTCCCGCTACTACCTCGGAATGTATTATTATTAACATATAATTTAACATAATCGTCAGCGAACATATAAACGTATACAGCATCATACCCTGTATTCATCCATCTGTAATACAATACATTTGTATTATCTGAAGAATCCGAACCGTGCCATGCTGCCTCCGCATACGCATCCATATATATTGCGTTAGTGTTCTTCCTCCCTTTTAGACGCGGCAATGTTCCTTTTGGATTTGTACTGCATAGTTTTAATTCATTAATTGTTGTTTCTAACGACTTCTTTACATCATTATTATATGCGTTTATATCTTTAATATAGTTATTTTTTGGTGCAACCATTTTATCATTAATAGATTTAATATACGTTACGGTAGAAGTATCCCAATCTGAAATTTCGGGTTTAATATTAGATAATTTTGCGGACAATTCGGTTATCTCTTTATTTTTATCTAAAATATCTTTATTTTTATCTGAAAGTTCTTTATTTTTAGTTTCCAATTGTGTATTTAATTCATTATATTCTTTAGATGTTTTATAATCATTCGAGTTTAATTTATCAAATTCGGTTTGAAGTTTCGCTTTAGCATTTTGCAATGTAGTATAATTCGTAAATAAATCATCCTTTTCACGTTTTAATTCAGTATATTGGGATGTAAGTTCATCAACATTACCAATATTGGTATTGTACTTATTTTTTAAATTACTCAATTCTTTTTCGATAGTACTTTTATCCAACTCGGTTTGTGTATTCGCAGTAGTTAATTTCGAATATTTTTCATCAAGCATAGCTTTTTCACTACGGTTTGTTGCTAAACCTGATATATATCCATCTAAATCCGCCGCTAATTTGTTAATTTTTTCTAAATCACCGGGAATATTGGAATCCAGTCCCTCCATTTCCGAAATTATCGAGGATATTGTAGAATTATATTCTGAACGTAATGATTCTAAATCACGTTTAACTGTATCCAATTTTTTACTTTCATTCGATAATTCTGTTATTTTCAGGTTCAAGTCTGTATCCAATTGTAGATTTGTAGCATTTAATGTTGCTATATTGGAATTCTTTTCCTCAATAATACGCTTATTATTATTATTAAGTGTTAGAATATCTCCATCATATTTAATTTTATTTCTTTCAACAATCGCCTTTTGTCTTGTGATTTCTGCCTCCTTTTCTATTTGATTGGCTTTATTGGTAGCTAGTTGTTCGCTTAATATTAATTTTTGAGAGGCGACTTCAATATTTTGTTGTAAGACTTGTTGTTGATATGAATCTGTATTTGTCTTTATTTGTTCATTCAAATTCGCTATAGTTGTTTGTAAATCACGTGAATCTTTATTATAATTTATTTCAACAAATGCCTTTTCTTCCATTAATTTTTTATATTCAGCATCAAATTTATCTTTTATGTCTTGTTCATTTTTTTTCTGTAATTCTAAATTCTTTGCTTGAGCTGCTTTTAATTCATTTAGTTTTCCTTCTTGATATGCTTTATAATTATCGAATTGTTTATTGATTTCTCCCTTCTTTACTTCACTTTCACGTATCTGTTGTTGAATCATAACATCGAGTTGTTGTATCTCTTCTTCTGCCTTTTTAATATTTTCAGCGTATTTCTTGTTTTGTTTTTCCTGAATTTGCTTGTAATATTCGCGATAATATTGAATATATTTATCTCGATGAACATTCATATTTGGATGATTATTCACAGTGATATCAAATGTTTTATTATTAATCATGGATTCTTTTATATCAAACATATAACGACCAAAATATAACAAAAAAGTAAATACAAATCCGTGTAATAAATAAAGTATATTTTTATCAATTTTCGCAGTAATCCATATATTTGGTGCGAATATAACGAATAATATAAAAATATATATTAAAAATAACCAATTCATAATAAATTCTATATATATCTATTATGAAAAAAATAACAATTTATCTATCTATTTTCTTTTGTTAAATCATTGTTAATAACAACAGTTTTTTTTTCTTCTTCTTTCTTCATCATCTCTTCAATCATCTTTACTAAATCATTAACTCCGTTAAATGTTATTTTATAACTTTCGGTATACCCTTCACGATATTGTTTGAAAAATAACATTACAAAATAAAACAAAATGGTAAATAATAAACTAACCAATATTTGGTAATATCTATTATTCTTTTTAAATAGATTGAGTCCAGGAGTAATCAAAAAAAATAATAAAAATATTGCGAAAAATTTGAAAAACATTTCTTTTATATATTCTTATCATATTTTTTAGTTAAGAATAATGGGACATTTTAATACTTGGTTTTTACTATCAATAACGTAAATCTCATCCTTGTAAATATGAACATCGATTAAATTACCAGGTAAATGTTTATTATAAATTATGAATGGTATATCTTTTAATACAGGTTTGTAATACAATTGTCCTGTATCTTCACGTATTGCGAATATGATATTATTTATACTATCCAATCTACGAATATTAATATTGTTTGCTAATAACATTGGGTTTTCAGATTTACCTTTTATGACGGATGATATAAATAATTTTCCACTATTATCTACAAGTAATAAATATGTACCAATATTAGTATTATTTTTTAATACAGCAAATGTTTTTACATTTAAATTAATATCTAGTTTTAATTGTTCACTACGTGAAATAATAATATACATATTTTTATCTGTTAAACCATACAGCATTTTCGAAAAATAATCATATTTTATTTCTTTAAATCCACTTATATGTGAATTGTATGTTTCCCATATCGAAATATCATATATTTTTGATAAACTACGGAATTTAATTATTCCTTCTAAAATAGCAAATAAATACTTTTTATCATTTATCATACCACTTGTTATATCAGTAATATTACTACCGTTTGATAATTTATACCAACTATCTGAATCTGTATCCAATTCATTAAAATCTCTGAAATAGGGAGTTTCATTTGTTACAAAACAGACCATCTTATTATTTGTGATAATCATTCTTTTTGCTGTTCCATTAGATAGCAATTGAAAATTAGAGGGTTGTAATTTCTTCACATATTTATCATGAATACCAAATAAAGTTAACTTTTGATCCCATCCTATATCAGAATCTATAACATCGGTTCGAAATATAGAGACAGTCTTTATATCATCGTATGTCGCGATATTATGCGACATAAATGATTCATTCCATATGGGTTTGTCGTGATATTGTGTATTTATTGGAAAATTACCGACATAACCAATATAATCTGTTATCTTTTTTATAAATCCTGGTTTGTTGGCTTTATTTTTATCTAATAAACTCACATAACCAATATGAATTGTATCTATATTCACGATTTCCCATTTGGAATCATCATCAGGTTCCGTCATTGCTTTTGTAACAATTAAATCGTCATTATTTACTGATAATATTCGCGTATAATCTGTTGTGTTATCTGCTGTTTTTAACGAGACCGTTTTATCATCATTTATAATAGGAATCCATCTCTCATTCACATATTTGTCTGGTAAATTTTGGTCTATCACTATATGTGATGTATCTACAATATTATGTTCATTGTTACGTAGATAACGTTGATTTCTACAATTATATAAACTAAATACTGGTCTATCGTCACGAAAATTAAGTTTTACTCTAGCATATTTAAATATAGCGGATTCCATCTCATATGTATTTGGTAATTTCTTATCTTGTGATTTTAAAAGTGATACCTCTCCTAATTCATTAAGTGGATCAATAGACGTATCTAGCGACATTTTTAAAAATCCCCCATGTTTTTTGTTCCATAGGGCTATTAATGGGTTGGATTCTTTTGATTGTGTGTCCGTTTTTTCGTCTATATATGTTCGAGGTTTAACCGGAATTGCATGTTGATATTTCCAAGAATCATCTGTCTGTAATACAGGTTCGTTATTATTATTCCCATTTGTTCCTGTTACTGAAAATAATAGACCCGCCGGTTTTGGATAATTACCCTTATTTAACACATCTATCTGGAAATTATTCTCACCTTTAATTAATGTAAAATCTCTATGAATACCTGGGGTTGGAAATCCACCCGATTGTGTTAATATATGAGATTTATTTAAATATACCTCCGCATGGTCTTCTACGGCTATATATATGTCTACTTTCTTTTCGTCATCATAGTTATAATATGTATAGTAAAACGATACATTCCCCGTTATTCCTGCTTCTATATCGGCATTTTCAGTATACCAAATCCACTTTGCTTTGGTATCAAACCATCCTGAATCCATGTTCCACGGTTCCATATTATAATCTCCAAGAACAACTACATTTGAACCAATATATCCCTTATTTCCTCCGCAGTTACCTAAACCATTTTCATAACTGTACCCCCAACATATAGGTTTTTCTTTTGAACAAATAAAACGGTCTTCCATATCTTTATTCGCAAATGTTCCAAAACTACTTTTACACGTTGTATTTGATATACCTTCAGATTGAGGTGAATTATTTATATTATATAAATCATTTATATCATCTAATACTGTTTTATCATATCCGGCCAATACATGCCTATATTCAGGTGATTTTTTAAATGCCTGTGTTACTACATCGATAGTATCACCTTTTTTCATACGGTCGACCCAATAATAAAACCCCAATTTATCTGGTTCTCTATTTAATGTATTTCTATAAACATCTAAAATTTCCTTTTCATTTTGTTCAGGTGGTTCGGAACAGCCTAAATTAATTGGACAAGAATCAGGAAATGTATGTACATCTTCTGAAATATTATATGACGGTTCTTGGACAAGATATTGGTCTTCTCCTAAATTATTATTTAGTTTTAAATTCATCGGTGTTTTTTTTCCCGACTGTGTAGCATTCACAATTTTCTCTAATTCAGTAACACCCTTTACATCTATTTTCACCCCTTCGAATGATTCGTTATACATCTTTTCACGTAATTTAATTATTAAAAATATGACTAATATCAAAATTATTATGAAATATATATATTTTAACATTGGTGTATATCATTTATTTATAATTTATTATAAATAAATCATTTGTATTATAAAAACATTGTTTCTATATTTTTATCTAATTCAACATACTTATTTTTTACCTCCTTATACATCCATAATTATTTATTATCCTATATCCTACCTCATCGGTCCCGCTACTTGCTGCATACGGAATATCCACCACTCTACTATCATCTCGAGAATCTCGAGAACCACCGATTTCCCTTGCTGCTGCTCCTGTTTTTTCCACTCCTGTTTTTTCCACTCCTGTTTTTTCTGAATTTGCTGTATGATGCTTTCACTGCTGCTGCTTTCACTGCTGCTGCTTTCACTGCTGCTGCTTTCACTGCTGCTGATTTGTCTGCTGCTGCTTTGTCTGCTGCTGCTTTGTCTGCTGCTGCTTTCACTGCTGCTGCTTTCACTGCTGCTGCTTTCACTGCTGCTGCTTTCACTGCTGC